>JAABUQ010000918.1_pt1 | contig 66913 bp, 51 predicted proteins | sample 5560001 | NCBI WGS metagenome assembly JAABUQ01 (sample SAMN10711888, study PRJNA513371) | rock metagenome | isolation source: Antarctica rocks | place: Antarctica: Victoria Land, Finger Mt nord | collected 2015-12-18
TGCGGGTTTGCACAAGCCAAGGGACGGAAATGCAGCACGCATCAGGTGATCAGGCACCAACCTGACATGCGCCGATGGAAGGAACATCAGTTTATATCAACAACATGATCCCGGACAGACACTAAGGTACTGACCTGGACCTCGGCGCCGCTGCCGGTCGCGACGGAGGTGACGGGCTACCCGCATGTGTCGCTGTGGGCGTCGTCCAGCACCAGCGACGGCGACATGGTGTTCAGCCTGAACGACGTGGCGCCGGACGGCGCTTCGACGCAGGTGATCCAGGGCTACCTAAATGTGCCGCACGCGGCGTCGCTGTCCGACCCGGTGCCGCTGGTGCCGGGGCAGGCGCAGAAGGTCGAGCTCGACCTACTGCCGACCGCCTACGTGTTCCAGCCGGGGCACCGGATGCGGCTTGCAATGGCCGGAGCGGCCAGCGTGGCGCCGGGCCTGCCGTTCCCGCAGGGTCCCGGACCGAACCCGGCGGCGTTCACCTGGACGGTGCTGCAAGATGCCGACCACCCGGCAACCCTGGCCCTGCCGGTGATCGGAACCGCTGGGGAGCAACTGTCACAGTTGACGGTGGCGCAGCACTAGCCCCTATCCCGGCAGGGCGTGGCGGAGGACCTGACGCGCCCTGAGCGTTACGGCATCGCTGGGCCGGCGGACAGCCGGGTTGGTAGGCTGTTGCCGGAACGGCGACGCCGTGCATGAATTTGCCAGTGGGTTGGGGACATCCTGGCCAAACCCGTACTGACCCGGAGAAACACATGCAGCCAAAGATACCGCTGGCCGATTTCGAAGCGTTGATCCGCCGCGCCGGCCTGGCTCTGACGCCTGAGCAGGTCGCCGAGCTACATACCGGCTGGGCCTACGTCGAACCCATGCTGGCCCGCATCCGCGGCGAACACCGTGGCCGCGAGGCCGAGCCGGCGCTGACCTTCCGGCCGGAGCCGTCGTGATGCAAACGCCCACCATCGCGGACGCCGCCCGGCAGTTCGCGGCCCACACCCTGTCCCCCGTTGAACTGACGCAGCATCTGCTCGGCCGCATCGCCAGGGAGGACGCGGCGCTGAACAGCTTCATCCAGGTGACTCCGGACCGGGCGCTGGCCGACGCCAAGGCGGCCGAGGCCCGCATCATGCGTGGCGAAGCGCGCGGCACGCTGGACGGCATCCCGATCGCGCACAAGGACATCTACGGCACCGCTGGGATCGCCACGACTGCGCATTCCAAACTGCTGCAGGGCTGGGTGCCCAGCGAGGACGCGACGACCGTCCGCAAGCTGGCCGATGCCGGCACTGTGATGCTTGGCAAGCTGGCGACCCATGAGTTCGCGTTCGGCGGCCCCAGCTTCGACCTGCCCTGGCCGCCGGCGCGCAATCCCTGGAACACCGGCCACTTCACCTCTGGGTCATCCTCCGGAACCGGGGCAGCGGTCGCAGCCGGGCTGATCCTCGGCGGCACCGGGTCCGACACCGGCGGGTCTATACGCGGCCCGGCCGCGCTGTGCGGCATCGCCGGCATCAAGCCGACCTATGGGCTTTGCAGCCGGTTCGGCATCCTGCCGCTGTCGTTCTCGCTCGACCATGCGGGTCCGATGGCCTGGACCGCCGAGGACTGCGCCCTCCTACTGCAGGCGATGGCCGGCTACGACCCGCAGGACCCGGCGAGCGCCGACCGGCCGGTTCCGGACTTTTCTGCCGGGCTTGGTGGGGGCGTGAAGGGACTGCGCATCGGCGTCGTACGGAATTGGCACGAGGAGGACCGGCCGGTCAGCCCTGCAGTGCAGGCCGGCATTGACGGCGCCGTGGAGGTTTGGCGGGGGCAGGGGGCAGAGATTAGCGACATCATCCTGCCGTCCCTGCAGGAGTTCCAGGCAGCGACCTTCGTCATCCTGGTGTCGGAAGCCTTCACCCTGCACGAGCCCTGGATGCGGGAGCGGTTCAACGACTATGGGGCGTTGCTGCGCGACCGCATGGCCTTTGGCGGACTGTTCGCCGCGACCGACTATATCCAGGCGCTGCGCCGGCGGCGGGAGCTTTGCGCGGCCATGACAGCCGCAGCGCGGGACCTGGACCTGCTCGTCACCGCAGGCGCCCCGGCGGAGGCGCCGCGCATTGACACCATGCCGAAGTGGGACAACTTAGCCCGGCCCAGCTTCACCAACCCGTTCAACCTCACGGGGTGGCCGGCGATGTGCGTGTGCTCCGGCTTCGGCGCCGGCGGCCTGCCCGTCGCGGTGCAGGTTGCCGCCAAGCCGTTCCAGGAGGCTGTGTTGTTCCGCGCCGCCCACGCCTTCGAGCAGGCGACCGGGTTCCGGGCAAACCGCGCGTCGCCTGCTGCGGCTGAGCAGGCGCGCGGCGTCGCTGCCGACTGAGGCGTGGCGGACCGGCCGCAGCAGCAGGGCTCGCGAAGATGCTGGCGGGTCCAGGACTGCTGCGCCGGAAGCGCCTATGCTTGCAGGCGATCAGCAGTAGGCGAGCTGCCGGCGAGGCCGCGCAACAGCGCTGCGGGACGTTGCTGGGAGATACAGGCGCAGCGAGACCTGAAATTGCAGGCGTCTGCCCACAAACAAGGAAGCTTGAGCGCTTCGGGCAGGTCCAGACGCCACGCTTCTGGGAGCAGTCGTCCTCGTCGGCGCGTTGCCGCGGCCGAGCGTCCCGTCGTATCCAGGTGTCTCAGCGGGGATAGGGGGAGAACCATGCAGGCCAAGACAGATCGCCGGCCACGCCCGGCCCAAGCCGCGTCCATGGGCGTGGACCGTATGTGCGAATGCGTAGATGCCCTGAACCTGGCCGCCACCGCCTTCGTTTCGCCGGCAAAGGTGGACGACACCGTGCGCGGCTGGCTCATGCGCGTCGAGCCGGCGGCGGGCACCGAGTCGCAGTTGTTCGCCGATGCCCTGCTCATGGCGATGGACCTGGCGCTGTTCACGCCCTCCGCCAGCGGTCAAACGGCTTTCGACCGCATGGCCCGCCAGCGCACCGGACTGAGCGCGGACGAGGCTGCGGTGCTGGCCGCCATGCGCCAGGCTGCCTTCCGCATCATGCAGGTCGCGGAGGGCGGCACCGATGGCTCCCGCCTGCGCGACATCGCCACTGGGGAGGTGCTGCGTCTGCCTGGGGGCTCGATCGGGGCGGACTTGGCCGGGCTGCCGTTGGCTGCGCGGCTCGCGCCCGTGGGCGACGGGCAGCACATCTTCGTCAGTTGCGTGACGCCGCTGGATGAAGCCGGGCTGGCCGCCGCGTCCATGTTCATACGCCCCGGCAACCGCGGCCTGTCCAACCCGCAACGCTGTGCGGAGGCGATCTACCGCCACGTCCTGCGGTATGGCAATCCGCGCATCCCGGGCCTGAACGATCCCCTGGACGGCGATGACGGCCTGCCGGAGGACGCGAGCGAGCTGGACCACATCGCCCTGCGCTGGGCGGAACCGGATGCGCCGCATACTGCCGAGGATGTGCAAAGGATTCGCGAGGATTGCGGCATGGATGCCGTGCTCTCCATGGTCATGTCCGTGCTCAACACGCGCATCGCCGGTGAACGCGCGCTGAGCAGCGCCTACCGCGATGTCCTGCAGGCGCAGTTGGAAACGGTGCATCGCCGCCGGGCCATCGGCTCGGCGCTGCCGGGGCTGGACGCGTTTGCCGCACAGATTGCCGCGGAGGTGGCGAGTGGCGACATGCCGGCCGCGGCGGCCGAGGTGTTCGCCGAGGCCCGGCGCAGGCTCGGCGCCGGGGCGTTAGACACCGGGCGGGGTGCCCGGGACGCCGACCTAGACCGCTTGATCGCGCGTATCCAGGCGCTGCGGGCCAAGACGGTCGAGCAGGGCTGTACGGAGGCCGAGGCGCTGGCAGCGGCAGAGAAGGTGGCGGAGTTGCTGGACCGCTACGGCCTGAGCCTGAGCGAGCTGGACCTGAAGAACCAGGTCTGCGAGGGCACGGCGGTCGAGACTGGGCGCAAGCGCGTCGCGCCCGTGGACGACTGCGTGCCGTCAGTGGCGGCGTTCTTCGATTGCCGGGTATGGGGTGAGAAGGGCTGGGATGGCCGGCTGCGCTACGTGTTCTTTGGACTACCCGCCGACGTGGTGGCGGCACGTTACCTGTATGACCTGGTGGAGATGGCGTTTGAGACCGAGACGGCAGCGTTCCGCGCCGGCTCGACCTATGCCGAAATGCCGTCCTCCCTGCGCCGGACCGCAACCAACTCCTTCGGGATCGGCCTGGCCCGCGGCATCGTCGCCAAGCTGCACACGCTGCGTCAGGCGCGGGAGGGTGCGCTGCGCGGCGCTTCCGGACGCGACCTGGTGGTGGCCAAGGCGGACGTGGTCGAAGCCGAGCTGGCCCGGCTGGGCCTACAGTTCCGCGCCCGCAAAGGGCCGGCAGGCCGGCGGGTGCTGCAGGACGCCTATGACGAGGGCCATGAAGCGGGGCTTGGTTTCGAATATGCGCCAGGCGTGACGGATGGGCGCTCTAGGTGATTGCAATCGGGTCCGGGCGCGCAGCAACCGAAAGTAACTGCAAGCCTCTGCTCGCAAACAAAGACGTTAGACCGGTTTGCGTCCAGCTTGGACGCAAACCGAGCTGAGGTGACTCCGCGGCGGGCGGCTGGTCAGGCTGCCAGGTAGACAGGACCCGCGGCTTCCGCAGCGTTCTCCCAGGCAGGAGTCCGTCGGGATAGGTTCCTGCGCGCGACGGAGGGCTGCTGACGCTATCCTGTCACACAGACGGCACCACGATCTGGAAGTGGGTGGTCCCGCTGCTGTAAAGCGCGGCGCTGGCGCCAGCGGCCGGCGTGCCTTTCACGTCTATGCGCTGTACATAAAGGTTGCGGTCAGTGGAGGCCGTTCCGCCCCAGGCGTCGTTCAGGAACGAAACCGCCACGTCGTGCTTGCCGGATGACAGCAGCGCCGACAGGTTGACCGCCTGGGATTGGCCCGATCCGTTCAGCGCAGTCACCGTGCCATTCTGGATGACGGTCGTACCGTCAATAGCTACGGCGAACTGCGCGTTGCCTTGCCAGGCGTCCTCCGCCAAATGCAGTGTTATCGGCGTGACGGCGGTTGTTACGCCAGCGCCGAAGCTGGCCGTGCCGTTCGACAGCAGCGTTGCAGGGGCTCCGCTTGCAGCGGTGCCGTCGTAGGTGACCGCGTCCACATACAGGTTGCGGTCGGTGGCCGCGGTCCCGCCCCAGGCATCGTTGACGAACGAGATGCCGATGGTGTGAGATCCGGTGCCCCACGTACCCGCGATGGATACGTCTTGCGTTGCACCCTGACTGTGCGAAGCCGTGGCGGTGCGCACGCCGCCGACCTGGTTGCCATCAACCTGAATGGTATATTGCGCATCTCCCTGCCAGGCGTCCTCCGACACGTGAACGTCGAGCGTGTCTGTCACGGCAGACGCCACGGTGGCCGACGCCACGCCATTGAAGGAGAAGCTTTGCGGCCCCCCGCTTAGCAAGGTGAGGCCGACACCGGGCACGGCGGTGGCGTCAAGGGTGGCGCTGCCTACATACAGATTGCGGTCGGTGGCCGCGGTGCCGCCCCAGGCGTCGTTCAGAAAGTTGATTGTGGCGGTGTGCAGCCCGGCGCCGAAGCTGCCCAGGACATTCACCGTCTGGGTTTGCCCGGTGCCGTGGGACGCGGTTGCCGTTTGGGTGCCGCCGACCTGCGTGCCGTCAATGCTGACGGTGAACTGCGCGTCGCCCTGCCAGGCGTCCTCGGACACTTGCAGCGCCAGCGTGTCGGCGCCGGAGCCCAACGAGAGGACCGTTGGGGCAGTAGTGGCCACAGTGGTCACGGTCGGAGTGGTAGTCACAGTGGCAGCAGGAGCTGTTGCCGTGACAGCCTGCTGGGCGCCAAAGTACTTCGCCCAGGCCGCGGCCTCGTTGGGCTTGCCGTCCGAAGCGTGGGAGAACTCGTAGTTGCCGCCGCCGTTGCTGTCCCACGGGTTGACGAAGGCAATCTTCTCGCCCGCAGCCTGCGCGGCCGTGAGCTGCTGGGCCAGCCATTGCGGGAATGCGGCGTCGTCGGCCACGTCGGTGCCAGCATTCGAGTTGCCGGCACCGGTCTCCGGCACGGCGAAGGCCTTGCCGTGCTGCTCGGCGAACTGGATCAGGCTGGTGAGGCTCTGGCTATGGCCGCCGCTGCTGTCGCTCGCCCACTTGGTGGCGGCGGGGGAGCTCCAGTAATGGGCGCGGTTCACCGGGTCGGCGATGAACTGGGCGACGCTGGTGTCCGCGGCGCCGGTGTTCCAGTCGTGGTAGGTCGCCGGGGTGGTGCCGTCGGAGAACGGATACATATCCGAGTACATATCCGCCCCGATAATGTCCACGTAGTTGTCGCCGGGGTAGAGGTTGGTGGTGGCCTCGGCGTTGCTGTAATTGGTGGCATTCGGGTTCCAGACGACTTGGACGTTGACCCCGTTTGCTGCTGCGGCTTGGTGCAGGACGGTGTAAACGTGCTGGAAGGCCTTGACCCAGTCCGCCTGGCTTTGCGCGCTGTCGCCGGCGTAGGTGGGTCCTTGCAGGTTCATCTCCCAGCCCGGGCGGAACACCTGGTTGGTGAAGCCGGCCTGGGCCCAGACCTTCACGATGCCCTGGATTACGCTGTCATACTGGCCGGAGGCGAAAGCCTGGAACTGCTGATCCGGCGTTGCTGAGCCGGAGGCGTTGGAGTTCAGCGGCAGGGCGATCACCGGCGTCTGGCCGCGGGCGTCAGCGGAGGCAGCAGCGGATACGGCGGCCCATTGCGAGTTGCCGACCCACTGGCTGATCGCCTGGTTCTGGTCAACGAAGGTCGCCAAGTATTGCGGCGCGGCTCCCATCAAATGGGAGAAGCTGGTATAGTTGGTCTCGTATGTCGCCTCATTTGCGGCGCTGCTGTTGTCGGGATTGCCGAGATAGGCGCCAAGGGGGAACGGCGTGTTCGGTGCGGTGACTGCCATGGGTGAGGCCTCGCTTGTTGCATTTGAACTCGCGGATGACCCGCGTTGAATTCAAGTGTAACTACGACAGGGCTAACTATAGTTGGAAGTCAAAACAAAATATATATTGTTGATTAGAGCAGCTTTACGTGTTCTCGATTATAAAACAAATCGGTCGAGCGTATAACAGTCAACAACAGATTTGCATCCATTACGTTAGAAAACCGAGACGGCTGCGGCTCCGGGAAGTTTAGATTGTCACAAGCTCGGGTTGGCCGATGAGCTCAATGAAGGGGCGACCCTTGCCGCAGGGCGTTTCCTGCTGCTGCCTGGACTGCCCGAACGTGGCACAACCGATGGCTCCTGCCAGCTTGCCCCTGGGACTTGCTGCATCATCTGCCAACTGCCGAACGAAAGACACAGCGGTGAAGGCGATCGTTCAGGAGCCTATGTGCCCGCTTGCGACTGCGCTACGCTGAATTGGCTGGCGTAGGTTTTTGGGGTGCCGGTGCGGAGTAGGAAGCCGGCCTATGCTCCCCCGCCCATCGCCTTCGTTGGGCGGGGGAGCATAGGAAAGCCGCGTGAGACAACCAGCATAGTCGCATTATCATGTGAGCACTGACAAGCCGCCATTTGCCGCTGCCAGGTGATGCGGCCGTCGGAGAACATGTATAAGCTACCGTCCCGAATTATAGGGCTGCCAACGGCGCGCGGCTTAGGCGACTCCTCCGCAGGTCTCAGTCGGAGGTCTCGGGATATGCTGCCCCGAAGATAGTAATAGGAATTAATTCTCTTTACAATATTTTATGCTCCGGGCCTGAATATAACTCTTAAGACAACGAGCTAGGTTGCATGCTTATGTCGCATTAACGATGTTTTGCTGCAATGCAGCAACGATTTTTAGGTGTTATTGGTGACGGCAGCGTTACATACCCCAACCAACGTGTCATGCTTGAGCTACGCGACCTACATTAGCAAAAGTGAAAGCCGGGCCATGCAGGCTATAGTTAGAATGTCAACGGTGAACGCTATGTCCAAGCTTTTGCCTAAGTGTCTGTCCGAGATCAAACATTTGATTTTACTCGAAACTTTATCCATGCGTGCCAGTCTGGATAGGGTCTGGTCACTCAATACGCGCTGCATTCCGGTTCTTCGACCTGTGCAAGCCCGCGTATCGTAGATAGCCGTTTTCAATGACATGATCCCGGACAGACACTAAGGTGCGGGCTGAGTTGTCCGGCTTCACAGCCCCATCGCAAGACGTATTGCGTCCTGCACGGGGAGTCATCTATGCGCTCAAACTCGCTCTTGTATTTTGGGCCTTGGTTGGAGCCGCACTTCTGAAATGGGCCATGCTGTAACAGCCAGGCTCACCGCCTTAAACCCAACGGTGAGTGGCCGTTTTTTAGGTCGTCGAGTTCACCCCTTCTTTGCAGCCTAGTGTCAGCAATTGATTTTGCTGAATGGGCAGCAACGGAAAGCTGTCTCGCACCCAATAGGATTTCGGCATTCCACAACGTACTGCGGAGATGCAACTGAGCATAACGACTTCACGGTCTGGCACATGCCGGCCCAAGCAATTCGGCAGCCATCCTTTGCCCAAACGAGCGCTTCCCGCTGCAAGTCACCCCAAGCAACAGGGCGCTTGCACCAATGGCCCCCAAGCTGTCATCGCGGTGGCCAGGGCGCCAGGAGTGCTATGCAGCCCGATTTAACGACTGCCAGCGATCGTATCCCCGTCATAAATGCAACGGCAATCTCGAACGCCCCGACGTAAGTAGCGGTGCCCTACCGGACGAACCTTAACGCACGGTTAGCCCGGCCAGCATCTTGTGGTGGCCGGGATGTCCCATTCAGAAGCTCCGCTCGAATACCTTGATAACGTCGCCCGGCGCGACGAACGAGCCCGGCGCCCCTTTGCCCTCGATCGAATTGCCACCAGTCGTCCGGATGACGGAGGCATAGTCCTGCACGCTGCGGTAGGTGAATCCACCGGCGATGGCTACGGCCGTCAGGACCGTCATGCCGGGCTGGTAAGGATATTGGCCAGGCCTAGCAACCTCGCCCAGTACGAAGATCGGCCTGTATGCCAACACCTCGACGGAGACACTGGGGTCGCGCAGCAGGTTGCGCTTGCGCAGCGCCTGGGCCATCGAGGTTTCAAGCTCCTGTGGACTCAGGCCCGCCGCCACGATGCCTCCCAGCAGCGGCACGGCAATGCGGCCCTGGTCATCAACGCGGAACTCCCCAGTGAGCTGGTCCTCGCCGAAGGTGATGATGCGTATCTGGTCGCCGCCGCCCAGGCGGTAGCCCTGTGCACGATAGTCCGGCAGCGGCGGCAGGTTGCGGCCAGGTGCGCAGGCGGCAAGGGCCATGCACAGGCACAAGCTGCGGAAGACCTGACGGGCAGTCCGTCTGGCGGGCCGGACAAGGGCAGGGCGCATGGATGCTGTTCTCCGGAGCGGGATGGGGTGGATTGTCATAGGCTAATGCCGAGTTGCAGCAGGTAGCGGTTGTCAGAGTAGCCGGTGCTGCTGCGCAGCGTCGGCGTCAAGCTGACTACGCCACCGCCGCTGGATAGCCGGGTGGTGAAGTCATAGGTCGCGCTTAGGCGTAGTGTGCGGTTCAGAAGCCAGGTCGCACCGGCGCCACCGCTCAGCAGGCTTTGGTTGCCGCCGCCGTTATACTCGTCGAGGAACACGCCGCCCTGAGCGCGCAACAGGACGTTGCGGAGATACTCGTGGTCCACGCTGAACCTTGCGGACGTTTCGGTGTAGCCGACGGTAGTCTCGTCGGCCGAGTCCTGGATGCGGCGGCCCACGCTGCCAGTCAACGTCGTCAGGCCAGTCGGGGTATAGATCACTGTGCCCTCGACGATCGGCGCTTGGATGCTCTTGACCCGGGACGACACGAAGTTCCGGACCTCGTATCCCGCCAGCAGGCGGAAGCGCCAGGGGCCGCCGCTGGCGAAGTCCAGTCCGGCCAGAACCGAGCCGTCGGTGAAATCCCGTACTGGTGAGCCGGCCGGCCGGTTTGTATAGGTTGCGTCCAGGCCGCGCACGACCAGGACGGCCGTCCGGCCTGGTGAAAACTCATAGGCTGCCGTCACGGCAGGCGCCACGATTGTGCGGTTGCGGAACCGCTGCGGATAGGGCTGGCCGGCGATGGTCCCGTCATCGAAATCGTAAAGCTGCAACCCGAGCACCGGCCTTAACGATAGCCGGTTGAAGGTGATCCGGTAACCCGCCTGTAGCGTATCAACCCGGTAAGCGATGACCCGGTCCAGCCGCGGGGTATCCAGGTCGCGTGGGGTTTGGACCAGGTTGGCATGCGAGTAGTCGAGCGTCACGGTGTCGCGGCCAAGCTCGTAAAAGCCCCCGGCTGACGCGGTCCAGTCGGTTGCGGACTGCTTTGGCTGGTCTAGGTAGCGGTTGTCGTTCAAGTTGAGCCGGACCGCTGCGCCATAACGCGACAGGTCGGTAGCTGCACTTAGGTTGACGCGCGTCTGCACGAACGAACTGCCGCGGCCCGTGGACGTTCCGGTCACGTTGTCATCATAGCCAGCGGCCTCGGTTACTTCCGACCGAACCAGGACGCTGCCGACCCGTACGCCGCCGTAGTCGTAGTCGGGGCGCAGGCGCGACAGAACGGTCACGCCAGGCTCCACCCGCACGCCGGAGACATTGGGATTGATGATTTGGTCGAGTAATTGAGCCCGCGCGGTTGGACCTAGGCACGCCATCAGCCCAACCGCTACAACGGAGGAAATTCCTAACCTCATGCTGCCACACCCATCATAAGGCCGCTGCGAGGTGGCAAAAACAGGTATAAGGTTGAGGAAACGGAATAGGAATGAGCCATATGCTGCATCTACCATGCCTCGCTTTGGCCGGGCTTGCCGTCCTGTTGCCGATTGCCGGCCCTGCATGGGCGCAGCAGGCGAACCGCACGGGCGCCTATGCTTCGGTTGCCAAGTCCTGCGTTCCTGAAGCCCGGCGCTTGTGCCCAAGCCTGGACACTATCACCCCGCAACCGCGCGGGATGGCCATCTGCTTGCGACCCTACAAGTCCAGCCTGTCGTTGTCGTGCCGACAAGCCGTCAAGGCGGCGTCGCAGTGAACGCGGGTAGAGCATAGCGGCATGACAACGCTTGTTCAGCCGGCGCGCACGGCAACCTGGCGCCCCACCTTGGACCATGCGCAGCAGGCGCTTCTGTTCGTAACCGTCGTGCTGGCAGCATCCTTGTTCCTGCAACGCTTCGCCATCCCCGCTGGCGCGAAGCCAGTCAACATCGTCGGGCCGATCGGACTTGGGATAGCAGCGGTCGGGGTCTTGCGCGGCACCCTGACATTCAGCCGTATCCGGCTGCCACTGTTCCTGCTCTTGTGTGCTCTGGCGATGCTTGGAATGGCTTACCGCCAGATCCTTCCGGGCCGATTCCAGACCGCAACCGTCCTGCCGTCGCTGCTGCAGTTCTTGATCCTGAGCAGTTTCGCCACACTGTCCTTTGCCAGACCCGTGCCGGAGCGCGAGTTCATGCGCCGTGTCACGGGACTGCTGTCGGTCGTGGCAGCGGCAGGGATCGCTCAGTTTGTTGTACAATTTGTGGGCTTGGGGCTGTTCAGCTTCCGCGGAATTGTCCCCGCGTTCCTGCTGTTCGAGGACGGTTACAACCTGCAAATCCCAGCGGGCATTGGCAGCGCGCTGAAGTCGAACGGGTTCTTCCTGCTCGAGCCGTCCATCTTCTCCCAAGTCATGGCATTCGGGCTGATACTCGAGCTGCTGGTGCTGCGTCGTATCCAAGTCCTTGCTCTGTTCGCTGCTGGCCTCATGCTGTCCATGGCCGGGACGGGCTGGATTGTATTGGCGGCCTTCGTCATCTCGTCGGCGTTCAGCATGGGGCGGCGCGGCATCTTGATTTCCATCCTGACGCTCGCCTTGGTTGGGCTGCTTGCTGGGGGGGCTCTCGTATTTGCGCCAGATGCCGCAGCTTCGTTCAGCAGCAGGCTCGATGAGATTGTCCGCCCGGGCACCAGCGGCCACCTGCGTTTCATAACCCCATTCTGGCTGCTGGACGACGTGATGACGGCCGAGCCGTCGGCAGCCTTGCTCGGGATTGGCGGTGGCGGCAGTGAGCGGCTGGTCCGCTCCTACGATTACACCGTCAACACCCCGGTGAAGATTGCGATTGACTACGGCTTCCCGGCGCTCGCGGCCTATGTCGCCCTGCTTGCTGCTGGACGTAAGACCGTTACGCAACGGGCAACTGTGTTGCCCGGCCTTGTGCTGCTGTTGTTCACCGGCGGATATCAGCAGTTCGCGCCAATGCTGTTTCCAGTCCTGCTTGTCATGTCGGTCGCGAATCTTAAAGCCGATGGCGGCCCGGCGCCCTGAGGCTCCGGTCATGCTGCCAGCCGGCCTGCTGACCGATAGGCGTCCGCAGTCAGCGCGGCGATCCCATCCCAGCTAGGCACGGCATCCACCAGAGCGCGTGCCTCCCGGCTGCATGTTGCGGCGAAGCCACGATCCGACAGCATGTGCGTCATTGCTGCAGCGAGCGCCGGCACGTTGCCGGGCGGCACAAGATGGCCCTGCACACCGTCCGTGATGGTTTCCGCGAAGTTGCCGAGGTTCGATGCGATCACCGGACGTCCACATGCAAGTGCGATGGACAGCACACCGCTAGCCTCGATCTCGCGATAGGGAAATACGGCGATGGTTGACGGCCCGAACAGCCCCGCGACCTCGTCATCGCCGACAAAGCGTGGATCTATGACCAGACGGTCGGCCACCCCAAGCCGCTCCGCCAGCGCCTGCAGAGGTGCCAAATCCATGTATGGCTTACCGACGACCCGGAGGCGCGCATCGCCGCGCAAAACAGGGAACAATGACGCGAATGCCTCGATCAGGAGGTCAAGGCCCTTGTAGGGCTTCACCTTGCCGAACAATAAAAACGTCAACGGGCCCGTCATCGGGTCATCAACGTAAGGAGGCGGATCCAGAAGCATCCCATGCGGCAACACCAAAATCCGATTCGCCAGTACACCGGCACTGCAAAGCCGTTCACGTCCTTGTGCAGTATGGACGATAAGCCTGTCAAACTCATTGAGGCTGCGGAAGAAGCCGCGCTGCTGCAAGCTGGCCGACGGGTCGCCGTTGAAGGGATTGGTGTCGTGAACAGTCAGGACCAACGGCGCAATCCTGCGGAACATCCTGAGCAAACGCCTGTCCACCAGGGGCAGCGGCAACCACTGGAAATGGATAACGTCGGGATGCTCCCGCCATAGGCGACGCAGTAGCAAGAGCATTGAGGCGGCATGATCCAACCCCTTTAGCCCCAGCCGGACTGGGGTGGGTAGGCGCCGGACGGCTCGACTATCCGCCACGCGATAGAAATGCGCCGCCAGGCTAATCCCTTCTGCGCCGTTGTCGTCCAGACCCGGCCGACGTCCGAATAAGGTGACTTCGTGCCCAGCCCGGCCCATCGCGCTTGCCAGGGCGCGGTCATAGGGCAGGGTGAAGAGCGACGGGTCAACCATCGCGACCCGCATGTCCTACCCCCCAGTGCTAGGCAACACCGGGCGGATCGTGCGTGCGGAGGCTGGCGGATTCCACGTTTGGAACCGGTCCCCGCGCCAGGATCGCCAAACTCCAATTCCAGTTGCGATGAAGGCGCCCAAGATATCGCGCAAGGTGGCCAGCAGGCCGCTTCGGGCAGTGAGCATAGCTGAGCAAATGACAGCGCCGGCTATGGCCGTGCCTGCAAGTAGCCACCATGCCTCCGCTGCGACGATAGCACCGGCCCAGCACAGCACGCCTGCAACTAGCAGGCCGGCCGTAAGCCACCGCAGTAGCTTGTGCGACACATACTTATAGAGGTCGAGCGCCGGCATCCGCCGCAAGCGCGGCCACAAGGCTCGATGGACGTTGAATGCCTGACAGGCAATCCGAACCTTGCGGCGGAATTCTTCCGCCGGACGCGACACCGCTTCCTCATAGGCCAGTGCGTCCGCTACCCTGACAATGCGGTGGCCGCGGCATAGTGAAGCCAGCGATATATACATGTCATCAATTAGGTCGGGCGGCGGCGGCTCGTGCACGGCACGACGCAATGCAAAGATGGAACCATCGGCCCCCATGACCGAACCGGTGGCACTTTCCAGGCGCTTGATCGCTTCTTCCAGGCGCCAATACAGCGACCCCGTTGCCGCGGTCGCGTTGCCTTCGGCCTGGGTATAAATGAGATGGCCACAGACGCACCCGACTGCCGGGTCAGCAAAAGGTGCAAGCAGCTTCGGCAGCGCATCCGGCGCGAACAGCACATTGGCGTCGCTGAACACCAGGACCTCAGCCGTCGTCAAAGCGGCCAGGGCGTTCATGCCATGCGTCTTACCCAGCCGCGCCGGCGATGCGACCAGGCGGACCCGGTCGCCGAACTCCCGAACGATAGCGGCTGTCCCATCTGTTCCGCCGTCCACATAGACCAAAACCTCCAGCCCACCCAGCGCTTCGCCGGCGGCCAGCATATTATCAACCTTGGCGCGTATCACCCGCTCCTCGTTGTAGGCGCAAACGCAGAACGCGGCCCTGTTTGGGGGCGGGCCAGACGCTACTATTGGCCGGGGCCTGATCCGCGCCAGTCCCCACAGGCTGAGTGGGTAAGTGATGAATGGATGGACCGCCAGAAACAGCAGGACGGCCCCAAAAATAGCCAAGACTGCCGTCATCCTTCAATCAGCACCGTGGCTAGGGGATTGCGGGACATCGCGCTCAGGCGAGATGCCGCGGCCCGGGCAGGCTCTTGAGGGTCGGCGGCGCATATGACCAGCACCACGGCATCCGCATGCCGCGCCAGCGTCAACGCATCGCCTTGTCCAGTTGCCGGAGCGGTCAGCACGACCAGGTCATATTGCGCCTGGGCTTCTACCAGCAGGTTCTGGAAGGCGGTGCTGCTAATCAGAACGTGGGCCCGTGTCGCAGGCTGCACCGTAGCAAGAACCTGCAGCGGCGTTGCGGTGTCGTGTGACACCTGGTCCAGCCACCTGCCCTTACCCTGCAATGCCTCGACAAGGCCATCATGAGCCGCCCCTAGCAGGCCTGCCGCTTTGGGCGACTCCAGGTCGCCTTCGATCAGCAGCACACGGTCACCGTCCAGCGCCGCCGTCCTGGCCAGTGCTACTGCAACGCGGGCAGCATCATCCCCATCGCGCAACCCAGCAAAGACGGCACTGCGTGGTGCGCTGACCTGACCTAGACGCGCCAAGCGAAAGCGGAGCGTTCGAAGCCCCTCCGCTTCCTTGCCTCCAGGCACCGGCATGGCACGGACTCGGCGGCGGCTTCGGCCCAGCACGGCGCGGGACACTACGCCTGGCATCGGCAATCCGGCCGCCGCGAAGTCTGCTGGCCGGTCAAAGCCCCCTGCGGAGCTAACCCGCGCCAGCACTGCTAGGCAGCCTAACATGGCGCCGGCAACCCCGCCGGCCCCTGCGGCAATCTTCATATTAGGGCTAGTCGGGCTGGCTGGCGGCGCCGCCATCGCCACGACCCGGACGTCCGGGGTTTCGTTGCCGCTCGGCTGCACCACCGTCTGCTGCGCACGCTCAAGCAGGGTCTGATACAGTGTCCGCCGGGTCGTGATCTCCTGCTGCAGCTGGTCCAACTGCGCCCGGGAATTCTCTCCAGACACTCCGATGCGACGTGCGTCTTCCAACTGCTTTTGCATGTTGGCTTCGTTCTCGCGAGCCGCACGAAGTTGGGTCCCAAGCGACGCTACGATGCGCCCGGTTTCCTCCCGCAACTGCCGCTGTGCCGTCGCCACCTCTGCTTGGACGCTGCGGACGCTAGGATGGCCAGAGCCGTAGCGGGTAGTCAGCTCAGCCAAGCGGCGCGTTGCTGTAGCTTCCTGGTCGCGCAAGCGCGATACGGTGCCAGAGCCGAGGACGTTGGCCAGCGCATCTGACGATCCCTGGCTGGAAAGGGCGACTGCCCGCTCGTAGTTGGTTTGCAATTGCGCACGCTCAACCGTCGCACGGGTGGCAGCGGTCGCAAGCTCCTCAACCTGTTGCTGGCCGACGCTGCCAGCCCGCGTGCCGACCAGGTCGCCCTTGGTGCGGAGGTCACGCATCGCTTTTTCCAGCCCGGCGAGATCTTGCCGTACCTGATCTATGCGTTCTGTCAGAGACGTATTGGCACCTTGAGTGGCCGCCACGCGCCGCTGGGCACGGGCTGCAATATACTCCGTCACCAGTGTATTCACGATCTTGGCGGCCAACACCGGGTCATGTGACACAAAGGAAACTTCTATCACCAGGCTGCGGTTGTCCTGGAAGATCGCCAGCCCCCGAAGTGCGGAGCCGAGCACGGCCTCACGCGGCGACCCCGGCGGTTCGGTCCCCGGCTGCTTCGGGAACAAGGACTGGATTTGGTCCTTGATCTGCTGCATCACGCTGGGCTGCTGCAGACTCGGGTTGAACTCCTCCACATCCTGAAGATGCAGCTTGTCAACCACGACCTGCATCAGGTCGCGCGACGCAATGGCTTGCATCTCCGTCCGGACCCAAGGCAGTGGGTCTGAGGCGCTGTCGCTTCGCAACGCCCCTTGCAGCTCCGGAATGGCAATGCGGTCACCCTCGACGGCGATCAGGCTGGTTGCGGTATAGGATTTCGGAACGGTTCGGGCATAAGCGTAGGCGCCGGCTGCTGCGACTACGGCAAACAGGCCGATCAGCCACGCGCGACGGCGCAACAAGCGCAACATCGGCGCGAACTGCATACCTTCTGGCGCCAACGGAGCAATGCTCGAACTGCCGACCGGTATGTCCATCAAGCCCCCGCTGCCATTGTATGCCCGTTTGCGGACGCCGTTACCCCAGCATGATCAGCGTTGCCGGACCGGATAAGCGGCTTGCCCGACCCGGGCTGCGCGTCATGCGCCGCAAGGAGGATGATATGGTGCATTAAGCTTCGGTCCGCAAACGTGTAAAGGCCAAACCGTTCCGGCACGGCGCGCAAGACCCCAGCATCAAGGATGCGTGCCCAGCTTTCGGCCCGGATCAGGTTCTGGCCAACCGCAACCCCGTCTCGGAAGGATGGCAGGACAGCGAAGCGCCCCCAGACATCCTGGCTTGCAGTCGCAAGGGCTAGGAGCGCACGGACCAGTTCTGCGTCGGTAGCGCCGGATGTGAGTGAGGCATGCAAGGCAAGGGTATGAGGCGATGCTTCCGCAAGCAGGCGGTTGACGGCATTGGCGAGGTCGGTCTCGGATACGTCGGCGCTGCCCCGCTGCCTAGCGGACTGAACCAGGCGCAGGCCGATAAATTGCGCCATGTAGGGACTGCCCCGAGCTAGGACGGCGACATTCTGCGCCACTGGCGAGACGACCGTGAACCCGGCCAGTCGCGATCCAGTCTCGATGATTGCGGAAACTTCGGCGTCGCTCAGCAACGGAAGCTGCACGGCGACCAAGTTGCGCTGGATGGACGGGTGCTGCCCCAGAATCTGCTCCAGGTTCTCCGACACGCCGACAACCATAAAGAGCAGCGGGATGCCCTGGTCGGATACCTGCTTGATCGTATCTGCGAGCCGCGTTCGGGTATCCTTATCCTGGACGCGATCGAACTCATCAACCACGCAGACCAGGGCGCGGCAAGTCAGCCGATCCATGACTGCAATGACGTCGCGTGGACGCAAATCCCGGGGCGGGAGTGCAGCTTCGCAACCGACCTCATTGGGATCGTTGGCCGGCGTCGCGAGGAGGGAGCGCGGGAGGTCGCGCAGAAGTCCGCGTATGATCCCGTCGAACGTGCTCCCGGCCTCGCAGGTATGCCGGGCGACAATCACACCGCTCTGCCGCAGTGTCTCGATGACCAGATTGGCTAGCGACGTCTTGCCCCGGCCGCGCTCAGTATAAAGCACGACGTGCGCTTGCTCTTCCTGGAGAGCCTGCAAGATGCGCTCCAACTCGGTCTCACGCCCGACCAACTGCCGCCGGCCGGGCTTGGGCCGGGTTGGCGTAAAGGCCTCACCCGGCGGGAGCAGCCTTGGTTCGACCCGGGCATGAGCAGCAACCCGAGGCGCCACCTTCATCGGCGTCGGCGCGGGTGAGGACCATGGCCAACGCAAGGTCAAAGGGCTCCGGTCCGGTCCAGGACGGCTGGCACCGTCTTGGCCAGGATCGCGATGTCGTGCCATAGCGTCCAGTTTTTAACATACCAAGTGTCAAGCTGAACCCGCTTCTGATAGGTCGTATCACTACGCCCGCTGACTTGCCAAAGACCGGTCAACCCAGGCCGCGTTTCATAGTAATAGGTGATGTTCTCCCCGTAATGGGCAAGCTCCGCATCCACAATGGGACGGGGACCGACTAGGCTCATCTCCAGTCGCAGCACATTGAGAAGCTGCGGCAGTTCATCCAAGCTAGTCTTGCGCAGCCAGGCACCAACCTTGGTCACCCGTGGATCGTTCCGCAGCTTCTGCGTGGCGGCCCACTCGACTGCCGCTGCCGGATTGGTGGACAACAGGTGGTCCAGCACTTCGGCGCTGTCCACTCGCATCGAGCGGAACTTCAGGCAAGGGAAACGGCGCCCGCCGGCTCCAATCCGCGGATGCGCAAAGAACACCGGCCCGCCATCCAGCTTCACCAATACCGCGATGGCCAACAGCACCGGGGAGATCACGAGGAGTATGATTGCGGCACAAACAGCATCCAGCGCCAGCTTGACAGTGCGCGCGAGCGGCTGCGACAGGTTATTGCGATACGACAACATAACAAGGTCGTGCCTGAAGAAGTAGGTCTGCACACAACCCGAAACCGGCAGTCCCTCAGCATGGGGCATTACTGCGAAACGCACGCGCTCCCGCACCAATGTCTCGTTGCGTTCACGGTCAAGAGTCTCATCGGCCTCCGGAGCGATGACAACCAGGTCGGCCCGAAACTGCTGCACGAGCCTGGTCCAAGGCTTTGCGGTGGACAACCCTGCCACAGCAGACGGGCTGATGATCCCGATAACTGCATAACCAAGACTATGCTCGGACGTCAGCGCCTCCGCCGCCCGGTCTGCGGCTGCGCCATGTCCAACGATGACCGTACGGATCTGCCACAGGTTTGCTCGGCTCAGTAGCCGCCGTGCGACGTGCCGCAGCGCGACCAGGGCAAGTGGAAACATCACCCAAATGCAGAACACAACTACCCTGGACACATCCGTCTTGAAGCTGAACTCCACGAAGCTGCTGCAGAGCAGCGCGAGGATGCTGCCAGCCAGGATTTGCTGTAGCTCCCACCAGAACGGCAGACGGCGGCTGTAATGTCCCTTCGCCAGGAAATAGGCCAGTAGCCCGCCCAACATGAACGCCGGGGCCAACGCGGACCGGAGCGCCTCCGGCGACGCAGCCGGAAAAGCCCCGCCGGCCATTGGGGCTAGCACGCCGGACGTGGCGATGAACCACGCAGCAAGGGCTGAAGCCCCAAATGCAATCATATCGGCAGCAATCAGCGCGGCAGCGCAAAGGGGCCTCGTAGCAAGCCTGCGCCTGACCCTAGAACCTGCATAAGCATCTAGGGTGGCTGCGACCGTGGCTGCCCCTCCGCTTGCGATGGCGTCAAGTCTCCGAGTCATCCGGGGTGCCTGATGGTTGAGGGTTTCATAGTACATTTTACGCTCCAACGACAAGACGTCGCGGCGTCAGCGCTATTCCACCCCAGCACAAGCCTTGTGAAGATTATTACAGCACAAGGGCGTCGCATGGAAGTAGAAATTTAGTGAAGCCTACTGATCTTTGTTTTGCATGAAGAACTATTCCAGGGTCTATGTAACATATCTGGCATGTTGCCTCCCGAATCCTGATTTCCCCTATGCACGATGTCCCAACATCAAGACGCACATGGCTTCAACAGGTCACACCTGCGTTGACTGACACCCACCAACTACCCTGTAAACCGCATGACTTACCGTTGCTCGTCCGAACAATAGGTTGAAAGAGACCGGGACAGGATAAAAACTATAGTGAGCATAATGGTTGCAGGAACCACATCCAGCACGCGTCTTTGCATCATTAATAGAAAAACGGTACACCCGGCGACACCCTGATCCCGCTCGTGCAGGAGTTTGGGTCAAATGCCGCGCCGAGCAGTCGAGACAATCAGATGGCTCCACTCCCTAGAACTCGCAGCGGAGGGGACATGCGTTCGTGACTTGGAAAGCGACAACCTCCGCTGCTCTGCTCAGCGGACACTGCATGACGCAGGTTGCCAGTAGGAAGAAAACGGCTCCATGGCGTGGCGCGGTCCCCGTATCGGCCACTGCAGCCCGCCGGGCCGTACGGAAGTCCGCTGACTCCGGCGTGAGTTGTCCATAAAGGACAGTGTTGCGACACGAGCCGCCGATGAGCCATCTTCCTGCCTTGTCAGCGAGAACTGCGGCGGGAAGATGGCCACTTGCCACTTGGCTCGGGAGCCCTGCCGACCATTAGACGTATGTGAAGCAACCTGGTCCATGAGTGGTCTCGTTGTGTTCGGCCCAGCCAACCAGAGTCCAAGGAGCTACCTCCGGTTTGTGCAGTGCAGCAAGCGCAAGATGCCCGGGCTGGTTGCCTAATGCGAGCGTTGTCACGCTTTAGTGATAAATTATCCACCTTGGTGCGGAGGGTGCGTTCACGAACGCGCCCGTGAGTTACCGGATCGTTGCGGCAATGTGCACAACCCTGCTAGGGAACAAAGTGGATGTTGAAGGCGGCAACTATGTCAGATACTGGCCAACGCGGTGTTATATCTATGCCAACTGGCATTGTTATAGGAATTGCTACAAAGGGCCGTCCTGAAATCCTTCGCGAGACCCTCGCTCAGGTGGAGTTGCAGACGCTACGTCCCAGTCGCGTCCTGGTGTGCTGCACGGCGCCGCAGGATATCACCGGGCTGGACACCCCAGACACGGACTGCATCATGTTGGCGCCGGGACTGCCGGCCCAACGCAACGCCATATTGGACAAGCTAGGTGCCAGCAACCTGGGGTCCAGCAACGCCGTCTTATTCATAGATGACGACTTCCTGATGGCGCCTCGGTATGTTGAAGCGACGCTGCGCGCCATGCAGTCTGATCCCAGCATAGTGGTGACCACAGGCGACTTAATTGCTGACGGCATCAAGGGTCCAGGATTCAGTCCTGCCGAAGCACGTGCCATGATCGACGCGGATGGACACATGCCGCTGCGTGATGAGGCCATCGCGGCACCACACGGCTACGGTTGCAACATGGCCATCCGGTACGATGTCGCCCAAATTCAAGGCATTCGGTTTGACGAACGTCTGCCGCTATATGCCTGGTCGGAGGATGTGGACTTCACCCATCGCCTCGGACGATACGGGCGCATGGTCAAACTACGTGGGGCACGCGGCGTCCACCTCGGGGTGAAGCAGGGACGCACTTCCGGCCATCGGCTTGGCTACTCCCAAGTTGCAAACCCTATCTATTTGTTTCAGAAAGGAAGTTATACCTTGGGACGTGCTGCTCGCAGCGTTGGCCGCAACGTGGCGGCGAACCTGATGCATTCGGTCCGGCCGGAACCTTGGAATGACCGGCGTGGCCGGCTGCTGGGCAACGCCCGTGCCATGGCAGATATCGTCCGTGGCCGGCTGAAACCGGAGCGCATTCTTGAGCTTTGAATTAAATGCTTGGGAAGGTGTGGCGTCATGATGGCCAGCACGGTGGAACCATGGAACAATCTATATGTGACGGTCGCAATCCCAGTTTACAGTAGCGGTGCCACCCTGGGACCGTCTATCCGGTCTTCCATGCACCAGACCCTGCGCGACCTCGAGGCCCTGGTAGCTGACAACGCTTCGACGGACTTCAGCGGTGCCCTTGCTGAATGGCTGACGGCAGAGGTCTCGGACGTTGCGGGCCTGCGCTTGCCGGAGAACGGCGGCAAGCCCGGTGCAATGAGCAAGCTGGTTGAGGCCGCACGGGGCAAGTGGATCGCCGTCTTGGACGCAGATGACGCCTTCCACGACGGACGGCTAGGGCGCTCGTTAGAGGCATCCGGCGCGGCGCGGCACCGGACCAGCCCGTCCTGGCCGCTGGCCGACGCGACCTTGCAGGTGGCCTGACATCATGCGCTTGGCAATCGCACTCTGTCTTCTTACGCCCATGGCCGTGCACGCGGCACCGCTTCCGCCTGTCGGCGACGAGTCGGCCTGTCAGGCGGCAATACAGGGCGTTGAACGTGCCGCTCGTTTGCCGCCCGCGCTCCTATCCGCCATTGCCCGAACCGAAAGCGGGCGCGTGCTGCCCAATGGAAAGGTGGTTGCCTGGCCCTGGACCATCAATGTCGCCGGCACCGGCTATTACTACGGCAACGCCGAGCAGGCAGCAGCCGCAGTCGAGACCTTCCACACATCCGGGATACAATCCATTGATGTCGGATGCATGCAGGTCAATTTGATGCACCATCCCGGCGCGTTCGCTTCATTGCAGCAAGCCTTCGATCCCGCCGCCAATGTCCGCTACGCCGCGCAGTTCCTGGGCCGGTTGCAAGCGGAGCTTGGGACCTGGCCTGCTGCTGTCGGCGCCTATCACTCCCGTACGCCGGACCTGGCGGACGAGTATGGCCGCCGGGTCATGCAGGCGTGGCCGATGGCGGCTGCCTATGGCGGGATGGCCGGGATGCACACCGCAGCGGTGGCCCGGCCGCCGGTAATTGACCCGTATGGGATATATACCCCTGAGTTTGCCCGTCGCATGGCCGCAGATGCTGCCGCTCGCAATGCACGGGAACGACCGCATCCACCAGAGGCTGCTCCACAATCGGGTAGCACGCTCGCTCAACGGTTCCCGTCGCAGTTGCGCGTACCAGGGCGCCGAGCCGCTGTGACGCGGTTTGCACAAGCAGATCTGGCGGCTCCGATTCTACGTCGGCCGTGAGTTCGAACGCTTAGCGCACCGCAGCCTGCCGGTCGCATCTTCGCAAAACTATCATCGGCCTACCGGGACTTTCGGTTGGGCGAGGTCACGCGCTGGGGTAGGCCCGATGGCAGGGCGGACCTGAACCGGGAACAGGGCTCATCGCCGCCCCTCCATCTATCAGGAGGCTGTCGCCCAGGCAGCCCAGCAGTGCGTATCACCGCGGCAGCCCTACGCAAACTCCTCAACTTTCGAGTTGGTGACCTGCGGCTGGAGCGAGCCCCCACGCAGTTGCAGTGCAAGCTGGCTGTGAGGACGAAGCCTGGCCACGAGCTTCTTGACAACGAGACCTCGAACTCCCCGCCGCATTGCCACGACGTCGAAGCAACAGTCCGGCTTGCAGTAGCGCGCCAGCGCCGCCGAAGTGCCGCCGACGAAGGCAATTTCGGACACGCCTGCAAGCGCTTCATGTTCCAGGAAGTAGGTCCGCATCACGGTGGAGAGCGATGCCGAAGCGAACTCATGGTGGTTAAGCTGCCACTCGACGAAGGTGGTGTCGGCATGCCGCCAACCCGCGATGTAGCTCAGCCATCGCCCTGACCCGTCACGGACCCCCATGGAGAAAAAGCCCGGCGTGGCCTGGATAGCTGCCTGGAACCGCATGGCGCGCGCCCGCGGCACTGGGAACATTGACACGCCGTGCAGATCCTTGACTGCCTGAAGCGCTTCGGCGTTCGTCAGGCTGGGCACGAAGACGACGCCTAGCTCGCTCTCGGCCCGGCGTCGGAAATACCGGTAGTTCCTGCGGCTACGGGGGCGCAGCCGCGACAGGAAGCCCTCGAATCCTCCAGCGAGTGAAAGATTGGTTTCGACATCCCGTGCGCGCCACTGAGCATCCAGGTCAAGCTGTAGCCGAACGGGCGCAGGTTGAGCATCCACGCCCCGCGCCGCGACAAGAACGGTATGGGTCAGCGGCAACAACAGGACCTTGGCGAGGGCCGCCTGCAGTGCTGCCATCCGCAACGGCAACGGCGCGACAACCACGCCGTCGCCCGATCCATTGCCGCCCTTGATTACTCCAGTGGGAATCCCGCAGTAGCGGCGCTGATACAGCAGCACGGCAGCGACCGGCTTTGCTCCCTGGTTCACCAGCACCACTATGGGACTATTGCCCCATAGCAGCGTGCGGGACACGAACCACCTCATGTCGGTCGTCATGTCGGCATCCAGTCCGTACGCGCGCCGCATGGCTTCCACCGCGGGTGCGACTGCGGCGACCTGCGTCTGGCCCGTGAAGATGCGGCATGTCAGGTCATCAGTCATGGACACATCATCCCGGCGTGTTAGCGTGTGTTCTGAACAATACTCGGCGGTCAGACATCACTGCGGCCGATCCCATGCCCTTGGTGGCGGTTCACCCAGCAATGCCGCCATCTCACGTTGACATCACGCAGTAGCATTCGCCAGTCTTACCTGACGACAGTTGTTTCTATCATTCACAAACAAGGCAGGGAAGTGACTGTCGCATTGCCGATTTCGACGTTTGTTGTGTTGAGTTATTCCCGCGCACTCGCGTATAGAGCGCTTAGAATTTATTTGTTCTAGGAATGGTTGTGCTCCGCGGAATTGCGGTATGGACCGTTCAGGGTTAGCCCGATTCGTCGGTGGCAGACGCCGAGCTGTGCCCTGTCCCGCCCCGAAGGCCGCGGCCGGCCGCTCTAACGCGCCCTCCTGGCCTAGCCGCACGCCGGCTCGGGATAACCCTGTAGTTCGTCCAGTCTGCAGGGTGCGACTTGCTGTGCTGCGTCCCGTCCGGACGAGTTAACGTTCCCGAAATGCCGATGCCCTACAAAGGCTGCACCGCTCGCCGGTCGGTTCGAACCGCCGGCCAGCGTAGCCGCAGCATCCACGCAGGCAGGGCTCCATGGCATCCCAAAGTACACTTGATCTCACCGGGTTCAAGCTGACCTTCGATGACGAGTTCAGCGCATTCAGCTCAAATGGCCCTTCCAACCCTGGGGACTCCAGCCACAGCGGCACCTGGGACACGACGCTGTCCTATGGAGAGCGCAAGCTGAACGATGAAGTCGAGATGTACTCGGACCCAACTGTCGGCATAAATCCGTTCTCGGTTACGAACGGCTGCCTCGACATCCATGCCACGCCATCCCTAAACCTCACGCAGACCTACGGCGCCCCCTACACCTCCGGCATGATTACGACCAACCACTCGTTCTCGCAGCTTTATGGCTACTTTGAGATGCGTGCCGAGCTGCCTCAGGGAACCGGCATGTGGCCGGCATTCTGGATGCTCCCCCAACAGCACGTCTGGCCGCCGGAGCTTGATCCGCTGGAAGCGTTCGGTGCGTCGGGACCGGAGGGCGACGGCGGGGCATACTCCTTCCACAACGGCCAGATCGCGGCCGGGGGCGGGCAGGGGCAGTGGAACGACACCAACGGGGCGAACCTTTACACCCAGTTCAACACGTTCGGGGTGGATTGGGAGCCGGATACGCTGACGTTCTACTTTAACGGTCTTGCATACCAGACAGTCGCCACGCCTGCGGGCTTTGACCAGCCGATGTACTTGCTTGCGAACCTTGCCGTCGGCGGCCACTGGGTGGGTGCGCCGATCGCCGAGTCTGCTGACATGCTGATTGATTACATCCGGGCCTACTCGAAGGACGGCGCGACTCCAGCAGTTCCGCAACAGGCCATCTCATCTCCCGAGGGGCGGGGCTACAACTTCTATGGCGCCACGGATGCGAATGGCAACGCAGCACTGGGCGGCGTTGACCTGCAGCCCGCCCCTCCGACAGCTCCGCCCACCCCGGCACCGGCGCCGACCGGCGACCAAGTGGTGGGGCAGGGGTCGCATGACCTCGCGCTCCGCATCAGCGAGGATGCATACCAGGGCGATGCGCAGTTCATCGTGACGATTGATGGCGCGCAAGTCGGCGGCGTGCTGTCCACGTCTGCGTCTCATTCGGCCGGGGCAGTCCAGACATTCCACGTGATGTCTGATTTCAGCACGGGCCGTCATAGTATCGGCGTGAACTTCCTGAACAACTTCGGCGGTGGCTCCGGCGGCGACCGGAACCTGTTCTTGGACAGCGCGTGGTTGGACGGCTCGCCGATCTCAGGCGCGCACTTGAGCGAATACAAGGGTGGCGAGCAATCCTTCTCCTTTGCCTACGGCGACCTCACGGCTGTCCAGGCAACCATACCGGGCATCATCATCGGATTGGGTCCGGACACGCTGACGCTGCTGGTATCGGAGGATGCCTGGCGGGGTGACGCCCAGTTCACGGTGACGGTGGATGGGGTGCAGATCGGCGGCATTCAAACCACCACGGTCTCCCACGGGTCCGGATTGGATCAGGTCTACCAGGTTCAGGGCGCGTTTGGGCCGGGGCCGCACCAGGTTTCCTTGGACTTCCTCAATGACGCCTGGGGCGGATCGCCAGGAATGGATCGCAACCTGTATCTGGACGGCGCGTCGTACGCGGGCAGCATTGCCTCCGCTGCTTCCCTGACTTTTCTTTCTAATGATTCGAAGACTGTAACCGTTGGCAGCGCACCAGCACCCGACGCCCCTTCGCAGCCACCTTCCCCACCCGCCTTTGCGATCACCGACACCACCGCCAAAACGTCCAATGGCGCCGCTGGGGAGACCTACTCCGGCCAGGTTGCATCACTGCGGCAACAGTTCATCTGGTCCAACCCGGATGGCGTTGCCGTCGCCTCCAACGTGCCAGACGTCTTCCTGCATGGCGGGTCCGGCGATGACGCCCTTACCGTTACGGGAGGAACCAACGTCCTCGACGGCGGGGGCGGCTCAAACTTCCTGGTCGGCGCCGCTGGCAGCGACGGTGGCGCGGACACATTCTTTGTAGATGGCCGTGGAGCAAGCACGACCTGGAGCACGGTCGTCAACTTCCATCATGGCGACAGCCTCACGATCTGGGGATTCGTGCCCGGCGTCAGCACGATGCCCTGGACCGCATCTGACGGTGCAGAAGGCTACAAGGGTGCAACCATTCATTCCGAGCTTGCCGGCACTGGGATTGGAGTGAACGAGTCGGCGACCTTTGCCGGGCTGAGCATCGCCGACGTTGCTTCAAAGCTGACTATCACGACCGGGAACACGGGTAGCCAGGATTACCTGAACATCGCCTATACCGGCTGAAACCGACGCGTCCGACGTTTAAGGCGGTATTCGCACTGGGGGCGGCCTTAGCTCAGGTGGTCCTACAACCCTCATTGGCCGTAGCCGCCTAATTGCCGCAAGTCATGCAAGATACTATGTTTTCCGGCTAGACGCTGTCCACGCCACTGCACGCTCGGCATTGCCCAAAGCGCATCGTCAAAATATTTAACCGCAACAAACTGCGTGTCGCCTCCAGCGACGAAGGTATGTTGTCCCAATTTTGCGATGCACGGGCTATATGTGGTGGCCGATGAGTCTCGACCCTGGTCCAGCTTCATGCCGAGCGATAGGTGGAACGGATGCAGCCCCTCCGCTGCCATGATGCCCGACAGTTCCCGTTTTACGCGGCCTGATCAGGCTTCGGGCTGATGCCGCATTCCCGCTCCCGCCAGGCAACGCAGCCGCAAACGCGTCGTCCACTGTCTCCAACCACACGAACCGCAGGCTGTTGCGGACGCCGGGCAGGATGTCGTCCCAATCCCGGCGGTTACGCGCTGCCAACATATCCGTCGTGATCCCAGCCCGTGCCGCCGCGACCACCTTTTCGCGTATGCCGCCCACCGGCAGCACGAGGCCGCACAAGCTGATCTCGCCGGTCATCGCCGCCGCCGGGTCAATCACCCGGTTCAGCAGCAGCGACGTCTGCGGCATGAACATCGCCACCCCTGCCGATGGGCCGTCCTTCGAAATGGCGCTCGCAGGAACGTGGGCGTGGATGTCGCCAACGATGGCAAGCTCGCCGCGCGACACCACAAGGTCAACGTCGGTCGAACGGACGCCGGGCAGGGCTGCGACAAGGATCAGCTCCTCCCTGATGTCAAGAATGTTCACCTGCGGCTGCCATCCTGCGGAGGCCGGGCGGAGAACTCACGGTATAGCCGGTCCGCGCGCGCCACGGCTGCAACGGCATCAGCCCACATCAGGACGATTGAGCCGCAGGACAAAGCGGCGTCTCCATAGCAATACAGGGCTTGATGGGATGACCGGCAACAATCGACTTGGCCGGCGAACGCCTGGCAGCACAGCGTCGTTCGCGATATAGGCACTACCGGCTTCACTGTCATGAAACCGGTGGTTAAGTCCCACCCGCCAGCGCGAAATGTCCAAAGGGCGAGATATGCGGAACGGCAACAACGGAAAGCAGGCCGACGGTCAAGACCCGCCGGCCTTCGACGAGGAGACTATCGCCTTCGCGGGCCGCATGTTCGACTATGCCCGGAGCGGGCGGGCGGAGGAGCTGGCGGAGGTGCTGGCGATGGGCCTGCCGCCCAACCTGCGCAACGACAAGGGCGACACGCTGGTCATGCTGGCGAGCTATCATGGCCATGCCGATGCCGTGCGCCGGCTGCTCGCGGCAGGCGCCGATCCCGGCATTGCCAATGACCGCGGCCAGACACCGCTTGCCGGCGCCTGCTTCAAGGGCGAAGCGGACGTGGTGCGCGCGTTGCTGGACGGCGGCGCACCGGTGGACGGCCCAGGCGGCGACGGCCGCACTCCGCTGATGACGGCGGCCATGTTCAACCGTTTGGACCTCGTGGACTTGCTGCTGGACCGCGGGGCGGACCCAGCCCGGCGCGACTCCCGCGGGATGACGGCCGAGGACCTGGCGAAGCACATGAATGCTCCCGACACCTCGGTGCGGCTGGCCCAGGCAAAGGATGGCCAACCCGGCTAGGCGTGCCCGTAACCAAGAACTCCTGGCTCTGCAACGGCGAACCCACCATCACTGCGGCGCAAGTCCAGACCCGTGCGAAGAGCTGTCCCAGACGCCCCCGTTGCGCGGCGTCAACGCTGCGAGAGCGCGGAATTGTCCGCCGCTACCCGTTCGGGCGCAGCACGACCTTGACGCAATTGTCCTTCTTGTCGCGGAATGTCTTATACAGCTCCGGCCCGTCATCCAGCCCAACCGCGCGGTGGGTGATGATGAAGGAAGGGTCAATCTCGCCCTTCTCGATCCGCTCCAGCAGCGGCGCCAGGTAACGCTGGACGTGGGTCTGCCCAGTCTTCAGCGTGAGGCCCTTCTGCATCAAGGCACCCAGGGCAATCGGCCCGACCTGCCCGGCATACACGCCGGGCATGGACACGATGCCGCCGGGCCGGCAGGCCAGGATAGCCTGGTTGATCGCGAACGGCCGCTCGAAACTGCTAGCGACCGCCATGACGCTGGACACGATGGTCTGGGCCGTGGTGGCGCCGTGGCTTTCCATGCCCACCCCCTCGATCACCGCGTCGGGGCCTTGCCCGCCGGTTATCTCCAGGATCTTGGCCTGCAGGTCACCCTCGGCATAGTCCAGCGTCTCCGCCCCGGCGGCTCGTGCAAGCGCCAGCCGCTCCGGCACCGTATCAATCGAGATGACCCGCTTGGCGCCCAGCATCAGGCAACACTTGATCGCCAGCAACCCCACGGGACCGCAGCCCCAAATAGCGATCGTGTCCTCCGGCTTGATCTCGCAGTGGTCGGCGGCCATGAACGCGGTCGGGAAGATGTCGGACAGGAACAGGACCTGCTCGTCAGACAGCCCCGCCGGCACCTTGATCGGGCCGACGTCGGCATAGGGCACGCGGACGTATTCGGCCTGCCCGCCCGGAAAGCCCCCGGTGATGTGGCTGAACCCGAACAGCCCGGCGAGCGGATAGCCATACTGCTCCGCCTGCATCTTGCCGTTGGGGTTGGTGCGCTCGCAGCAGGACCAGTTGCCCCACTTGCACTGCCGGCATTCGCCGCAGCAGATGGTGAAGGGAACCACCACGCGGTCGCCCACCTTCAGCTTCGCATTATCGCGCCCGACCTCCACGACCTCGCCCATGCACTCATGACCCAGCACATCGCCGCTCTCCATGGTCGGCACGAAGCCGCCCATCAAATGCAGGTCGCTGCCGCAAATCGCGCAGGCCGTCACCTTGATGATGACGTCCTGGCCGTGCTGGATGGTGGGGTCCGGCACGGTGTCGCAGCAAATGTCGCCTTTGCCGTGCCAGGTAAGTGCGCGCATGACCGTGTTCCTTGTCCTGGACCCGTTGGGTGGTCTGCCGGCTGGCAGCCTGTCCGGCCCGGCGCGCGTAAAGCACTACTTTCGGACAGCCGATACAAACAAACCTGTGTTCGTAGCCCGGCACGAACATCGCCTGCTACTCGTGGTGGCTGGCCCGGGGAGGCGGCCCGGCCCGGAGCCGCGCTTCCCCGCGCCAAGCCTTGCTCGCGGGCAGCGAGACTATTTCTGGATAAAGGTAAGCAGATCCTGGTTCAACCGGTCCTTTTCCGTGAAAAACAGGCCATGTGGAGCGCCGGAATACTCCAGCAGCTCCGAACCTTGGATCATCTTGGCCGCGATCCGCCCAGACTTCTCCGCTGGCACGGTCGCGTCGCTGGTGCCATGGATCACCAGCGTCGGCACTCGGAATGTGCCCATGTCGTGCCGGAAGTCGGTGTCCGAGAAGGCGCGCACGCAATCCAGCGTCGCCTTGGGGGAGCCGAGCAACGCCATCATCAGCGACCATTGCAGGATTTCGGCAGTCACGGTGAAATTCAGCAGCCCGGCGCCGAAGAACTGCTTTGCAAACGTCGCCAGGAAGTTCGGACGGTCTTTCTGCAGGCCCTCGATCATCGCATCGAAGGTGGCCCGCGGCACCCCATCGGGGTTATCGGGTCCTTGAACCAAGCAGGGCGTCACCGCCGACACCAGCACAGCCTTCGCCACCCGCGCCCCGCCATGCCGGGCCATGTAGCGCGCGACCTCACCGCCGCCCATCGAGAAGCCGACCAGCGTCACCTCCTCCAGGTTCAGCCCGTCCAGCACCGCTTTCAGGTCGTCGGCCAGCGTGTTGTAGTCGTAACCGGTCCAGGGCTGGCCGCTGCGTCCGAAGCCGCGGCGGTCATAGGCGATAACGCGCAGCCCGTGCGACGCGAGGAAGGTGGACTGATACTCCCACATGTCTGAGTCCAGCGGCCAACCGTGGATCAGCACAACGGGCTTGCCGCTACCCCAATCGTTGTAGAACAGCGTCGTCTTATCTGCGGTTTCAATGAACGGCATAGTACCCTTCCCAAATGCGTGCGCTAAACGCTGTTCATGGTCACGCCCTCAGCTATTTGCGCTGCCCGGCTCTGCCTGGGCACGGTGCATTTCCGCCAATATGCCAGCGGGGGTCACGGAGGCGATGGCAGTCTGCAGCTTATTCTTCCAGCCGCTGACCACGTCGCCCTCGCCCTTCATCATTGCCTTGAACCCGGTTTCGGCCACCTCGGCGGCGGTTTCCTTCTTGGAGGTGCCGACCTTGGTGTCCATCATGTCCGCGCGCTCGAAGAATTCGGTCTCGGTGGCACCGGGTATCAGGCAGGTGACGGTGATGCCCTGGTCCTTGACCTCGTGCCGCAGCGCAAACGAGAAGCTGTGTAACTGGGGCAAAACCCCGGGCAAAGACGAACCGCATTCCAATCTATATCACTAAAAGAACGAAAAAAGCCGCATATATTCAAGGTGGTAGAGTTACCGACCCACTCTGACCTTTGTTCTGCTGCAACTGCGTGCCCGGGGTTTTGCCCCAGTTACGAAGCTGTCGAGGAACGACTTGGTGGCATTGTAAACAGCCTGGTAAGTGCCAGGCAGGAAGCCGGCGATGGAGCCGGTGATCAGGATACGGCCCTCCTTACGCGCCCGCATGTCGCGACCGACTTTCTGCAGCAAGTAAATCGTGCCGGTGATGTTGGTATCCACCACCTTGCGCGCCGCCGCCCAATCCTGGTCCAGGAAGCCGTGCCCCAGCCCACGTCCGGCGTTTGCCAGCAACGCCTCCACCGGCCGTCCCTTCACCGCCGCATACAGCGCATCCACCCCCTCGGTCGTGGACAAGTCGGCTTGCACGGCGTCCACCGCGGCGCCAAGCTTGCGAAAATCCTCGGCAGCGTCCTGGATCGCCGGCTCGTCGGCAGCGACCAACAGGTTGAAGCCCTCGCGGGCGCAGACCTTGGCAAGTTCATAGCCGATGCCGGTGGAAGCGCCGGTCACGATGGCGAGGGGGCGAGTTCCGGATGACATAAGAAAATCTCCTTAATGCAATTTAAGACTGTCTTTTATTCGGGATGCCTGCGTTTGGACTACAACCGCCGGGACCCGCCAGCGCGATGCTGCACATGGTCTCAACCGCCCTCATGCCGCGTTGTTGGCGCTATCTCCGGCGGTCACGTCGTAGGTGGCGCCGCTCACCATGCGGGCGGCATCAGACGCCAGGAACACCACCACAGGGGCGACGTCCGCCGGGTTGATGAACGCGACGTCCAGAGTTGTCTTCTTCGCGAATGACTTGGCGGCCTCAGCCTCAAGCTGCCCTTCCGGCTTCCTGGTCTGCAAGTCGCCGACACCCTGGGCATAGCGCTCGTGGTGCCGGGTCAACGGCGTGTCTATCAGCCCGGGAACGACGGCGTTCACGGTGATGCCGTGCTCCCCCAGGTCCAGCGCCGCCGACTTCATCAGCCCGATGATGCCCCACTTGGAGGCGGAGTAGGCCGACCCGAACCGGGTGCCGTGACGCCCTTGGGTGCTTGACGTGACGATGATCCGTCCGCCCCGGCCGCCGGCAACGATATGCGGCGCAAAGGCGCGTATGGCATTCGCGGTGCCGGTCAGGTTGACGTCGAGTTGGTCGTGCCAGTCCGCATCCTCCATCTCCAGGATGGACTTGAAGCCCTGGATGCCCGCGTTGGCGAACAGGATATCAATGCGCCCCCACGCCGCCATTGCATCCTCTGCAGCCTTGCGCAACGCCGGCAGGTCGCGCTGGTCCAGGGTTCGGGCCATCCAGCGTCCGCCAGCCGCCTCGACCAGGCCGCCGGTTTCCGCCAGCTCGTCCGGCGTCGCCTGCTCGACATCGAGCGTCGCGCTGACCGGCCCGGCAATGTCTATCCCCAGGACATCGGCCCCTTCGCGGGCGAAAGCCGCGGCTGTTGCCCGTCCGATGCCCCGAGCCGCACCGGTCACAACCGCGGCCTTGTCGGCCAGCACCCCGCTCATGTCTGGCGCCTTGCCGGCACGACGGGATGCTGCTCGACCGGCAGCCCGTCCAGCACACCCTGCGTGATGTTCAGGTGTGACCGCACCAGCTCCGGCGGGGTCAGCTTCATCCACTGATTCAGCGACAGGCTGGCAAACCGGCTACTGCGGAACACCTCCAGGAAGCGCATCGTTGATGGACCGGTGTTCTCGATGTAGTGGCCCATCGCAAATGGCACGTAGCCTACGTCGCCGGCGCGATAATCAAAGGTCCGCGCCTTGCCCTCGGACCCGAACACCGTCATGCGGCCCTCGCCCTCCAGGTAGTATTGCCATTCCGACCCGTTCGGATGCCAGTGCAGCTCGCGCATGGCGCCAGGCTCCAACTCGACCAGCGCCGCAGCGATGGTCTGGGATACCGGGAAATTGCGGGTGTCGGTGATGCGCACGGTGCCGCCGGGCATGCGCTGCGGCTCCTGCGCCAGCATACGGTAGGCGAATGATTGCGGCACCGGCCCGGCACCAACCATCTGGTCCCTATCGAAGGACGCCGGCGCTGCCGCGGGGAAGATGTAGCGCTCCTTCTCCGGCAGATGCGCCAGCGCCTCCTCGGCCACGCCGAAGTTTTTCGCCAGCACGTCGCGGGGCGTATGCGCCAGCCAGTCGGTGATCAGGAAGGTGCTGTCCTCCGAGAAGCTGCCGTCGTCGAACACCAGCAGGAACTCGACGCCGTCAATGTCGCTTTGCAGCCCCTGGATCGAGTGCGGGATGCCGGACGGAGAATACCAAAGGTCGCCCTCGCCCACATCGGCGATGAAGGTGCGGCCGTCCTGGTCAACGGCGGTGATGCGGGCGCGGCCCTTCAAGACGTAGGACCACTCGCCTTCCTTGTGCCAGTGCATCTCCCTCGCGGCGTTGGCCTTCAGCCGCATGTTGACCCCGGCTATCTCCTTGGACGCCGGCAGCTCACGGACCGTAGTCTCACGTGCCCAGCCCCCCTCTTCAAGCCGCATGTGGCTGTCGCTGAAGGACCACTTCAGGTTGGGCATGCTGCCGTGGTCGGTCTTCGGCGGCGCGGTCGTGAACGGCTCCTCTGCTTGACGAGCCGGGTTGGTTGGCCCGGCAATAGGGGCGCCCTCATCGCCGCGCACCGGGCCTGCCGTGCCTTGCGCCTGTGCGGCTGCGGTCAATGCCGCACCTCCAGTCGCCCCCAGGATGGCGCGCCGGTAAAGGTCATGCATCGTTATTCTCCTTCATGTGGACGCCGGCAGCCCGCTAGCTTGGCCTGCTCAACAAACGTCCCCAGGTCTGTTCACAGACGGCACTGGAGCAAGGCCGCGCAGCTTAGCCCGGAGACAGGCGACATGTCCGCCAAGCTGCCCGGGCCTGCTCAGGCCCCGCCCCAGTTCATGGTCAGCCCGCCATCCATGACGAAAATTTGGCCGGTGACGTAATCGGCTGCATCTGACGCCAGGAATACGGCCAGTCCAGCAATCTCCTCCGGACGGCCTGGGCGGCGCCATGGAATATTCTGCATGGACTTTTCCCGCTGTTCGGGATCGTCCAAGCGTTTCTGCGTCATGGGCGTGGCAATTAGGCCGGGAGCGATGGCGTTCACGTTGATCCGGTCCTCCGCCACCTCCCGCGACAGGCTGCGCACGAGCGAATTCACGCCTGCCTTGGCCATCCCATAGGGCGCGCTGCCCGGCGTCGGCAGGTGGCCGGCGACCGAGCCGATGAAGATCAGCCGCCCGCCGCCACCCGCTGCCTTGCGCTGCCGGACGAAAACGCGGGCGCAGAACAGCGGCCCCACCAGATCGGTCTGCAGCACCTCCATCATCTTGGAATCGTCCATGTCCGCGACGGGCATACCGCCCATGCCGGTCCCTGCATTGGCAACCAGCAGGTCGGGTGTTCCGAGATCAGACGCCGTGCGGTCAAAGGCGGCCTGCACGCTGCCGGCATTCCCTACGTCGCACTGCACCACGATGGCGCGTCGCCCCGCCGCCTCGACATGGCGCTTCGTCTCGTTAGCGCCGTCCTCGTCGGTGTGGAACGTGATGCAAACGTTGGCGCCGGCCTTCACGAACGCCGCCGCAGTTGCCTGCCCGATGCCGGAGTCAGCCCCCGTGATAAGCGCCACCTTGCCGCTCAGATCCATTGCCCTGCGCTCCGCGTCCGTCGAGCCGCCAACGATGGGGAGGCCTTGGCGTTGCCAGCTTCACCGGATCGTATGGCCGCCCGCAATCACGCCTCCGCCGGCAAAAGGGTTGGCCGGACCCGCCTCACTCCTCCAAGCGTTGCGCCAGGCCGAGGCGGGCAATAAGGGCAGTGGTGGTTGGGGCAGGGTAGGGCAGGAGGTTGCCGCCATGCACTCCCTTGACCAGCCGGCGCAGGGCCGCGGGGTCGTCCACGTCGTACCATACGGCAAGTTCGACCAGGTCCAGCCCCAGCCCAGCCGCGCGCTCGCGGGTTTGCGCCGCCACCTGCTCCGTGCTCCACGCGATTTCGGCGAACAGCCCGGCATGCGGGTGCTTGAAGCCGAGCAGGTAATAGCCGCCGTCCTCCGCCGGGCCAAGCACCACGCGGTCGCCTGGCGCGGCAAGGAGGCGTGCCGCCTCGACCAGCAGCGCGGTCGGCAGGGTAGGGCTGTCGGAATTGAGCAGGCACACCGCAGCCGCGCCCCCGTCCAGCAGCGACCGTGCCGCATGAAGCAGGCACAACCCGAACCCTCGCACTCCGGCCGCAGGCTCGGTCGCGCCATCCGCAAGCACCAGCCGGGTGCCAGGCTCCACCATTCCGTCGAACAGCCGTTCCAACCCCGCCGGTGCGTAGGCAACCCAGCCGCTGATCGCTGCCTCCCGCGAGGCCAAGGCAATATTGGCGGTGACGTCCCGCAGGAAAGCTGCACTCATCTCTGCCGCCTCGTGCGGCTGCAGGAGGGGCGACAGCCGGGTCTTGACCTGTCCGGGGCGCGGCGCCTTCGCCATCACCGAGATCGCGCAGCCGCCCGCAAGGCCGCCGGTCATGCTGCGCCCAGCCGCCGGGCCAACCCTTGCGCCCGCTGCCGCGTGGCGAGGTCCAGCACCAGCCGGGCCGCCGCCAGCACGCCGCCGCCGCCCGTCACCAGCGACTGGGCGCGGGCCGCCATGGCCGCACTCGCTGCCGGGTCGGCCAGCACCGCCCCGAACGCTTCCGTCAGGTGCGCAACGCCGACGGCGTGGGGCAGGAGGGTCCTAGCCGCGCCGTGCTCGGCCAACTTTGTCGCCAGCAGGGTCGTCTCTGCAATCGGTCCGGGCGCCAGCACCAGCGGCGTGCCGAGTGCAGCCGCCTCGTGCATCGTGCTGGTGCCCTCGGCGACGACGGCGCTCGCGGCACGCGTGTGCGTCAGCGCTTCCTCCTGGGAAAGCAGTCCGTGCACCCGGACCCAAGGCGGCAGGGTCGCAGGCACCCCCGGGATGCCCTGCAAGTCGGACGGGTCGTCAACCGCAATCAGTGTCAGCGACAGGTCCGGATGCGTGGTCCGCCGCAGCGCCTCGATCGCGCCATAGGTTCCTGCCAGCACGCGATGGCCGAACTCCCGGCCGAACGGGAAGCCGCGCGGGGCATAGACAACCGTCTGTGTGTCCGGCGCGACGCCGAGACGGGCGCGGCTCATGGCCCGGTCCGGCACCCCGTCCACCAACAGGAACGGCCCGGTGGCGGTCACCAGGTCGCGCACGAGGTCGAGGTCACGGGGTAAGCCGACCAGCGGGGCATAGGCCCAGATGATCGCGTCCATCTGCTTCATGAACGGCCAGTCCATGAACAGCTCGTCCCCAATCGGCGTGATCGGAATGGACACCCAGGCGGCCTGCGGGACACAGGCGCGCAACGGCACCAGGAAACGCATGGTGTCGTCCACGATCACGTCGGCGTCGCCCAGGCACAAACGTGCGATGGCATCCCGGTTGTCGCGGTGCCGGGCCGGCATCAGGCGCGGCTTGTAGCCCATCCGCACCGTGGCCTCGATGTTGAAGGCGCGCAGGCGGTCGGCGTCCAGCACGAACTCGACCTCCGCCGCGGGGTCGAGCAGGCGTAGCGCCCGTGCGAGCGTCGCAGTGCGGGAGATGTGCCCCATGCCGCCGGACGCCGAGGGGATCATGACCACCCGCACCGGCTCCGTTCCAAGCCGGGCTGGCGCGTTCACCTGTTGCAGCATTCCGTATCCTGACCTGCCTGTATGAGTAACCCGTGCCGCGCCGTCCCAGGGTCCGGCAGCAGTGCCGGACGCCAGCTGGGCCAAGACCCGCCATGATCCGGTCCACGTGAGCAGGCGCCGACATCGGCGGAGATTGCTTAGCGTGCGGCTAGGAACATGGTTTCTCTCACCGGTGCCCACGGGAACCCCGAGCTGACGGCTTCACTGCCTGCCGCACCCTCCGGCAGGGCGGCCTAATCGGCATGGAGAATGAGCCTACTGTCAGGTCCTCGGGTGCGGAGCGGTCTCAATCCCGCCGTCACCGTCCCGCCGTTACCGCCAGGAGGAACAGGGGACCGCGGTCGGAGTTCAGCGCGTGAGGCGCATCGGGCCGTGCGGGCCGTGGCTGTGCAGGCCAGGACGCGGTGGATTTGGCAGCCCGTGTCATGGAAGAGTGCGGCATGAAGATCTTCATGGCCACCCTGGCGACCGAGACCAACACCTTCTCGCCCATCCCGACTGGCCACGCCGCCTTCACCACCGGACGGGAATGGTATCGCCGCGACGCCAGCCGGCAGCCGCCGACCGTCGCCAACATCCCCATGATCGCCTGGCGCCGGCTGGCCGACGCGGAGGGCCATGACGCCGTGGAAAGCCTGTGCACCTTCGCCCAGCCTGCCGGAACCACCTTGCGCCATGTTTACGAAGAGTTGCGCGACACCCTGCTGGCCGACCTGCACGCGGCGCTGCCAGTGGACGTAGTGCTGCTGTTCATGCATGGCGCAATGGTTGCCGAGGGCTACGACGATTGCGAAGGCGACACCCTGGCCCGGGTGCGCGAGGCGGTCGGGGCGTCCGCCAAGGTGGGCATCGAGCTGGACCTGCACTGCCACCTGACGGAGCGGATGCGGACCAACGCCGACGCGATCATCCTGTTCAAGGAATATCCGCACACCGACATCGGCGACCGGGCGCCGGAGCTGTATCGCATCTGCATGGACGCCGCGACGGGCAAGGTCCGGCCGGTGATGGCCTACTATGACTGCCGCATGATCGGTACGTACCGCCCGACGCAGCAGCCGATGCGCGGCTTCGTGGACCGCATGGCTGCGATGGAGGGGCGGGACGGCATCCTGTCCGTCTCGTTCGGCCACGGCTTCCCATGGGGGGACGTGACGGAGGTCGGCTCCAGGATGCTGGTCGTCGCCGATGGCGACACGGCCAAGGCGGAGTCGGTGGCGCGGCGCCTGGGACGGGAGTTGTGGGACATGCGGGAGGCGGCCAACGCCCGGCTCGAAACCATCGACGCCGGCCTGGATGCGGCGATGGAAGCCGGGCCGGGGCCGGTCGTGATCGCCGATGCGTCCGACAACGCCGGCGGCGGCGCCCCATCCGACAACACCGCTATCCTGCGCCGGGTGCTGGACCGCGGGATGCAGCACGCCGTGCTGGGCTGCTTCTGGGATCCCCAGGCCGTGCAGTTCTGCGCCGAGGCCGGGGAGGGTGCCAGCTTCCCCCTCCGCATCGGCGGCAAATGCGGCCCGGCGTCCGGCGACCCGGTTGACCTGATGGTCACGGTGCGCCGCATAGACCCCGCCCATTCCCAGGCCGGGCTGAGCGGCGGACGCTCGGAGCTTGGGTGCAGCGCATGGGTATCCAGCGCCGGGGTGGACCTCGTGCTGACCAGCACGCGGCAGCAGACCTTCGCGCCGGACGCTTTCACCGGACTCGGACTGACCTTGCACGACAAGGCGCTGGTGGTGGTCAAGTCGTCGCAGCACTTCCAGGCGGCGTTCGCGCCGATCGCCCGGGAGATACGCTACGTGTCCGGCCCCGGCGCGCTGAACTTCGATTACGCCGCCATCCCCTATACCAAGCGCACCGTGCCGTTCTGGCCGCGGGTCGCGGACCCGTTCAGCGCAACTGCCGAGGAGACCGCCCCATGACCGTCATGACACGGCGCGCCACGCTGGGCGGATTGGCCGCCGGAGCGCTCGCCCGCCCCGCCCTAGCCCAGGAAGCGGCTGCCACCGTGCGGTTCATCCCGCATGCCGACCTGCCCGCGCTCGACCCAGTCTGGACCACGGCCTACATCGTCCGCAACCACGGCTACATGGTGTTCGACACCCTTTACGCCACCGATGCAGCGTTCCGGGTGCGGCCGCAGATGGCGGACGGGCACGAGGTCACGGACGGCGGCCTGACCTGGACGATACGGCTGCGCGACGGCCTGCGTTTCCATGACGACCACCCGGTGCTGGCGCGGGACTGCGCCGCAAGCATCCGCCGCTGGGCCGCCCGGGACGGGTTCGGCCAAACCCTAATGGCGCAAACCAATGAGCTGTCCACGCCCGATGACCGGACGCTGCGCTTCCGCTTGAAGGCGCCATTCCCGCTGCTGGCGGCAGCGCTCGGCAAGCTGTCCAGCCCGGTGCCGTTCATGATGCCCGAGCGCCTGGCGCAGACCGAGCCGACCCAGCAGATCAAGGAGGCCGTGGGGTCCGGCCCGTTCCGCTTCCTGCCGGACGAGTGGGTGCAAGGCAGCATGGCGGCCTATGCCCGCTTCGACGGCTACGTGCCGCGCAACGAGGCGCCGGACGGCGCCGCAGGCGGCAAGGTGGCCCGGGTCGCCCGGGTCGAGTGGCACACCATTCCAGACGCCGCGACCGCGATGGCGGCGTTGCAGACGGGCCGCATGGACTGGCTGGAGCAGCCGTCGCCGGACCTGCTGCCGCTGGCCGCCAAGCGGACCGACCTCAAGGTGTCCACCCTGGACCCGGTCGGCACCTACGTGCTGCTGCGCTTCAATTGCCTGCATCCGCCATTCGACGACGTGGCCGCCCGCCGTGCGGTGCTGCATGCGGTGAACCAGGCGGACTACATGCAGGCCATGGTCGGCGACCCCACCCTTTACAGCGAGTGCAAGGCGTTTTTCCCGTGCGGCACACCGCTGTCCACCGGCGCCGGGTCGGCCGTCATGGATGGCAATCTCGACGAGGCGCGAACGCTGCTCAAGGCCAGCAGCTACGACGGCCGCAAGGTCGTCATCATCTCGCCAGCGGACAGCCCCCTGGCCCCGCTCGGCACCGTGACGGCCGACCTGTTGCAGCGGATCGGCATGAACGTGGACCTGGTCGCCACCGACTGGGGCACGGTGGTGGCCCGGCGCGCGTCGCAGAAGCCCCCCGCCGAGGGTGGCTGGAACATCTTCCACACCACGGCCGTGTCGCCAGAGTTCGCGACGCCGGCGACCCACCAGCCGCTGCGGGGCAACGGCCGGGCGGGATGGCCCGGCTGGTTCACCGATCCCAGGATGGAGGAGCTCCGTACCGCCTGGTTCTCCGCCGCCGACCCGGCCGCCGAGCGCAAGCTGGCATCCGGGATGGAGCAGGAAGCATTCGACACTGTACCCTACGTGCCCCTAGGCCAGTTCAGGCAGCCGACCCTTTACCGCACGGCATTGCAGGACATCGTGCCGGCCAGCGCCCCGTTCTTCTGGGGCCTGCACAAGACCTGAAGGCGACAGGTTACACCCAGCCGCCGTCCACCACGTAATGCTGGTTCGTGCAGGCAGACGCCTCCTCGGACGCCAGAAACAGCGTCACGCGGGCGATCTCGTCCGGCTGCAGCCCACGCTTCAGGCATTGGCGCACCATCAGCTCCTTCTCGCCCTCCGGCGTCAGCCATAGGTCCTTCTGCCGCTGCGTCATGATCCAGCCCGGCGCGACGGCGTTCACCCGGATGTTGTCCGCCCCGTAGTCGCGCGCCAGCGACCGCGTCAGGCCCAGCACAGCACTCTTACAGGCTGTGTAGGCCGCCATGCCGCCCTGGCCGACCATCCACGAGGTCGAGCCGAAGTTGACGATCGAGCCGCCGCCCGCCGCCTGCATGTCCGCCAGCACCCCCTGGGCGGTGAAGAACTGGTGGCGCAGGTTCACGGCGACCCGGTTGTCCCAGTATTCCGGAGTCACGTCCTCCGTCCGGTGCCGCTCGTCGTGCGCCGCGTTGTTGACCAGGATTGTGATCGGCCCGAAGGCGTCCCGCACCGCCGCGACCCCGGCCCGCAGCGCCGGAATGTCCGTCAGGTCGGCATGGACATAGCGAACGTCGCCGCCCAGCTCAGCCGCCAGCGCCTCCCCAGCGGCGTCGTTGATGTCCAGGAATCCGACGCGCGACCCCTGCGCCGCGAATCGCCGCACGATCGCCTCGCCGATGCCGGATGCCCCTCCCGTGATCAATACGGTCTTGCCGGCGAGGTCTGGATAGGTTGCTGCCACGGACGTGTTCCTTCCTGATACGGACGTGTGCATCCGCGTTGAGTTGTTCCTTGCAACGGCGCGAGCCTCTGGCGCAAGCTTCATGGGCACACGGGACGGCGGCACGACTGCCCCAGGCACAGGGAAGGACGACCACATGGACGATCAAGCGATCCCGTCAACCAACCGTCGTGCGCTGCTGCTTGCGGCGCTTGCCGCCGGGGCAGGCGCTTCGGTGCTGGGTGCGGTGGACCCGGCGCTCGCGGCCGAGATGGGCCGCTCGGAAAAGCCGCTGAAGGCAGCGTTCTCCAACGCCGGCCTGCAGGCGACGTGGTGCGCCCAGGGCAAGACGGCAGCGGAGTATTGGGGCCGCCTGTATAACGTGGACGTGACCTGGTTCGACGGCGAGCTGAATGCCACCCGGCAGCGCGGCGCCATAGACAACATGGCCTCGCAGACCTGGGACTTCGTCGCCATCCAGGCCTTCGGCATCGGCACCCTGACGGCGCCGGTCCGCAAGATGATAGACGCGGGCGTGCCGGTCATCGACATGGACACGCTGATCGCGCCGCTGGACCAGCTCAACGTCCACTCCTTCCTGGCGCCGGACAACGAGTTCATGGGCGCCTCCGTGACCCAGGCGCTGATGGACGCCATCGGCGGCGAGGGCACGATCATCATGACCCAGGGCGCGCTGGGCCACACCGGGGCGCAGGGCAGGGCGCGCGGGTTTGAAAGCGTGATGAAGAAATATCCGAAGGTCGAGGTGCTGGACACCCAGCCCGGCGATTGGGACGTAACCAAGGTCGCCCGCATCTGGGACACCCTCCTCACCAAGTATCCCAAGATCAGCGCCGCCTACTTCCACAACGACGACATGGCCCTTGCCGCCTACAACGTGATGAAGCAGCGGGGCCGGACCGACATCAAGATCGGCGGCTGCGACGCGATGCCGCCGGCGCTGGCCGCCGTGGCCGACGGACGGATGCACGCGACGGTCCGCAACCCGTCGTGCCGCATCCACGGCGGCGCCATCGTCGCCGGGGTCGCAGCGGTCATGGCGGGCGAGAAGACCGGAGAAGCCGGCATCCCCAAATCGGTCATCACCGACGGTCCCGTCGTCACCAAGGCCAACGCGCCCGGCATGGCCTGGATGGAACGGAACTTCCTGATCTAGCCGATGGACGCGCCACTGCTGGAGCTGCGCGGCATCTCCAAGCGCTTCGCCGGCGTCGCCGCGCTGACCGGGGTGGACTTCGCCCTGCAGCGCGGCCAGGTCCACGGACTCGTCGGCGAGAACGGCGCCGGCAAGAGCACGCTGATGAAGATCATCGCCGGCGTCCACGCCGAGTACGAGGGCGAGATGCGCCTGGACGGCCGGTCCGTGCGCTTCCGCTCAGCGCGGGACGCACGGGACGCCGGGATCGGCATGGTCCACCAGGAGCTTTCGACGGTGCCGGAGCTGTCGGTCGCCGAGAACGTGCTGCTGGGCGCGCAGCCGCTCAACCGCCTGGGCCTGGTGTCCTGGCGGCGGATGCGGACGCAGGCGCAACAACAAATGGAGGCGCTCGGCATCACCGTGGACCCCGGTGCCCCGGTGGGATCGTTGCCCCTCGGCCTGCAGCAGATGGTGGAGCTGGCGCGCGTCCTGCTGTCAGGCGCCCGCATCCTGATCCTGGACGAGCCGACCTCCGCCCTGTCGCCCCCGGAGGTGGAGCGGCTGTTCACCCTCCTGGCCCGGCTGCGCGAGACCGGGCGCAGCACCGTGTTCATTTCGCATTTCCTGGACGACGTGATGCGCGTGTCGGACCAGGTGACGGTGTTCCGCAACGGCCGCCTGGTCGGGGATGCGCCGGCGGCGCAGGTCGGCAAGACCTGGTTGATCGACCACATGGTCGGTGCCGGGCACGAGCGGCTGGGCGAGGCGCATGACGGCGTGCTACAGCTCGAAGGCCCGGCCGATGCCCCGGTGGTGCTGCAGGCCGGCGGCCTGACCGTGGCCGGGCTGTTCGAGAACGTGTCGCTGAACGTGAGGGCAGGGGAGATCCTGGGCATCTACGGCTTCATGGGCTCCGGCCAGTTGGAGCTGGCGCGGGCGCTGTCCGGCAAGCTGCGCCTGGACCGCGGCACCGTGCGGGTGGACGGGCAGGTAGCCCGGCTGCGCGGCGGGATGCCGGCCGCCAAGCGCGCCGGCCTCGCCTTCGTGCCGGAAAGCCGCCGGTCCCAGCTCTTCGCCCTGGAGCCGGTCTACCGCAACATCAGCATCGCCATCCTGGAGCGCATCGGCCGCGTGCTGCTGCACCCGCAGCAGGAGCGGCGCATCGCCGGGGGCCACGTGCGGGACCTCGGCGTGCGCCCGCCGCTGGTGGACCGCCCGGTGGGGCAGCTTTCCGGCGGCAACCAGCAGAAGGTGGCGCTGGCCCGGTGGCTGACCCACCTGCCGCGCGTGCTGCTGCTGAGCGAGCCGACGCGGGGCATGGATGTCGGCGCGAAGGACGACGTGGTGCGGATCGTGCGGGGATTGCGCGACCGGGGCATCGGCATCGTCGTGGTGTCCTCGGAGCCGGAAACCGTGCTGTCGCTGTCCGACCGCATCCTGGTGATGCGCCGCGGCGCCGTCACCCGGGAGTTTGCAGGCGAAACCGTCAGCAAGGACCGTCTGCTTGCCGCCGCCTGAGGGAGACGCCATGACCACCATCGCCGGGGCACCTCCGCGCATGTCCCTTTGGGTGCGCCTGCGCGGGCAGCTCCGCAACCTGGCGCCGCTGGTGACCCTCGCGGCACTGGTTGCGTTGTTCACCGCCACCAGCTCGTCCTTTGCGACATGGGCGAACCTGGGCAACGTGCTGCAGCAGGTCTCGATCACCGCGATCATCGCAGTGGGCCTGACCTTCGTGATCCTGTGCGCCGAGATAGACCTGAGCGTCGCCAGCACCGCCAATGCCACCGGCATCCTGGTTGCCTTCCTGACGGTGCAGGACGCCAGCGTGAACATCCCCAACCTGCCGCTGCCCGGTGCGGTGGCCATCGCGGCGTCGCTCGCAGGCTGCCTGCTGCTCGGGGCGGTCACGGCGTTCGGGGTGACGCGGGTCGGCATCCCGTCCTTCATCATGACCCTGGCGATGCTGCAGATCGGCAACGGCATCTGCGCGCTGCTGGTGCGCGGCCAGATCGCCTACAGCGTGCCATCGCTGGTGCTGACCCTGGGCAGCGGGTCGGTCGGCCCGGTGCCGTGGATCGTGGTCGTGGCCGGCCTGGTGCTGCTGGCCGGCCACCTCGTGCTGACCTACACGCGGTTCGGCCGATACATCTACATGGTGGGCGGCAACCGCGAAGCGGCGGAGCATTCCGGCGTCGGCGTGCGCGCCGTGGTTGGATCGGCGCTGCTGGTGTCGGCGTTGTGCTCGGGCGTCGCCGGGATGCTGGGCGTGGCTTACTTCGGCAGCGCACAGCAGAACCAGTTCGACAACTACCTGCTGGATGCGATCTCGGCGGTTGTGGTCGGCGGCACCAGCCTGTTCGGCGGCCAGGGCGGGATCGGCAACACCATTGTGGGGCTGCTGGTGCTTGGCGTGCTGAACAACGGGCTGGATCACGTGCGCATGGACAGCTTCTTGAAGATCCTGATCCGCGGGCTGGTGCTGCTGCTGGCCCTGGTGGTGAACGTGTATGCGCAGCGGCTGCGGGCGCAGCATCGAAGCGCCGCGTGAGCAAGGCTGGATCGGGGTGGGACTGAAGCAGTCAGATGCCGTTGCTGCGGTTTGGGCAAGGACGGGCATTTTGCTGCCGAGGCTGAGCCGCCAGTCGTAGAATGATAGTTATGGAACATTAGCGGTCGCAGCGCATAACTTGGAACATAGCCACTTTGAGCCGTTGACCCTGCGGCAACCTAGTGTCACCGTGCGTACAAACAGGACCGCTGCCAACGCAGCGCGGCCCCTACCATCCGGAGGATCGTGCCATAACTCACCGCATCACCAGCCTGCGCGCCGTCATCGCTGCTGTCGCCGCCACCCTGGCCGGCGCAGCCGCCGCGCAAGCCGAATCCACTATCACCATTGCCACCGTGAACAACGGCGACATGGTGGTTATGCAGAAGCTATCCAGCCAGTTCACCCAGCAGCACCCCGACATCAAGCTGAACTGGGTCGTGCTGGAGGAGAACGTGCTGCGCCAGCGCCTGACCACCGACATTGCCACCAAGGCCGGGCAGTTCGATGTGCTAACCATCGGCAACTACGAGGTGCCGATCTGGGCCAAGCAGGGCTGGCTGGAGCCTATGGAGGGCCTTCCCGCCTCCTATGATGCCAACGATCTGCTGAAGCCGGTGCGCGAGGGCATCAGCTACCAGGGCAAGCTGTATGCCGCGCCGTTCTATGGCGAAAGCGCCATGACCTACTACCGCAAGGACCTGTTCGAGAAAGCGGGCATCACCATGGCGCCGGCGCCGACCTACGCGCAGATCGCCGAGTATGCCGAGAAGATCACCGACAAGCCCAACCAGGTCTATGGCATCTGCCTACGCGGCAAGCCCGGCTGGGGCGAGAACATGGCCTTCATCACCCCGCTCGTGACTGCCTTCGGCGGCCAATGGTTCGACCAGGGGTGGAAGACGGACATCGACACCCCGCAGTGGAACAAGGCGGTCACCTGGTACAGTGACCTCTTGAAGAAGTTCGGCCCGCCCGGCGCAACCAGCAACGGCTTCAACGAGAACCTGGCCTTGTTCGCCGGCGGCCGCTGCGGCATGTGGATAGACAGCACCGTCGCCGCCGGGCTGCTGTTCGACGCGAAGCAGAGCCAGGTCGCCGACAAGGTCGGCTTTGCCCCGATGCCAGCCGGCGAGTTCAAAGGCGGCCCGACCTGGCTGTGGAGCTGGAACCTGGCCATCCCCGCCTCGTCCAAGCAGAAGGACGCCGCGAAGACCTTCATCGAGTGGGCGACCTCCAAGGACTACGTCAAGACCGTCGCCAACGCGAACGGCTGGGTGGCGATCCCGCCGGGCACCCGGCAGAGCACTTATGACAACCCCGACTACAAGAAAGTCGCACCCTTCGCCGACTTCGTGCAGAAGGCCATTGATGCAGCCAACCCGACCGGGCAGACGCAGCAGCCGCGGCCCTACACCGGGGCGCAGTTCGTCGCCATCCCCGAGTTCCAGGGCATCGGCACCCAGGTCGGCCAGACCCTGGCCTCGACCTTGACCGGCACCCCGGTGGAGCAGGCGCTGAAGACGGCACAGGCCGCGACCGACCGCACGATGAAGCAGGCGGGGTATCCGAAGTAGCGCCATGCCCGACGCCACTCCTGCCCTCGCGCCGCCTGCCGTAGAAACCCGGCGGCGCTGGGGCACGCTGCCGCTGGTGGGGCCATCCGTGGGCGTGCTGCTGCTGTGGATGATTGTGCCGCTGGCGATGACGCTGTGGTTCTCGTTCCAGCGCTATAACCTACTGGACCCGACAGTCGGCGGCTTCGCCGGGCTAGATAATTACACATTCCTGGTGACTGACCCGGACTTCTGGGCGTCCCTGTGGAATACGTTCGTCCTTGTCGGCTCGGTGCTGGTCATCACCGTAGGGCTGGGAACGCTGCTGGCCGTGCTTTACGACCAGCCCTTCCCCGGGCAGGGCGTAGCGCGGCTGCTGGCGATAGCGCCGTTCTTCGTCATGCCCACAGTTAGCGCCCTGGTTTGGAAGAACCTGATGATGCACCCGATCTACGGGGTGTTCGGGTCGGTGGCGCGAGGCATCGGGCTGACGCCGGTGGACTGGTTCGCCGACTATCCCATGCTGTCGGTCATCCTGATTGTGTCCTGGCAATGGCTGCCGTTCGCGCTGCTGATCCTGCTGACCGCGGTGCAATCACTGGACCATGAGCAGCGGGAGGCCGCACGCATGGACGGGGCCGGCCCACTCGCGCAGTTCGCCTTCATCACCCTGCCGCACATGCGCCGGGCAATCACCGTCGTCATCATGATCGAGACGATCTTCCTGCTGACCGTCTTTGCCGAGATTTTCGTCACCACATCGGGCGGCCCCGGCAACGCCACGACCAACCTCGCCTTCCTGATCTACGCCAGGGCGCTGCTGCAATTCGACATCGGCGGCGGGTCTGCTGGCGGCGTCGTGGCCATCATCCTGGCCAACATCGTCGCTTTCTTCCTTGTCCGCAGCATCGCTGGCCGGCTGGAGGCCTAGATGCGGCAAAGCGTCGCGCAGCAGGTCTTCATCTTCGTCCTGGGCTGGGGCATCGCGCTGATCCTGTTTTTCCCGATCCTCTGGATGGTGCTGACCAGCTTCAAGGGCGAGGTCGCGGCCATCGCCACCCCGCCGCAGATCCTGTTCACGCCGACCCTGGAAAGCTATGCCGAGGTGCAGTCCCGCGCGGATTACCTGCACTTCGCGATCAACAGCCTGGTGGTGTCGCTGGGCGGCACCCTGCTGGCCCTCGCCTTCGCGGTGCCGGCGTCCTACTCGATGGCGTTCCATCCGACGCAGCGTACCCGCGGCACCCTGCTGTGGATGCTGTCCACCAAGATGCTGCCGCCAGTCGGCGTGCTGGTGCCGATCTACCTGCTGTTCCGCACACTGAACCTGTTGGACACCCGCACTGGGTTGGTCGTCATCTACGCGCTGATGAACCTGCCCATCGTCGTCTGGATGCTGTTCACCTTCTTCAAGGAGGTGCCAAAGGAGATCCTCGAGGCCGGCCGCATGGACGGCGCCCGCACCGGCGGCGAGTTCTGGTTCCTGTTGCTGCCGCTGTCCCTGCCCGGCATCGCCTCCACCGGCTTGCTGTCGCTGATCCTGTGCTGGAACGAGGCGTTCTGGAGCCTGAACCTCACTTCCTCCAGCGCCGCTCCGCTGACGACGTTCATCGCCTCGTTCAGCAGCCCGCAAGGGCTGTTCTTCGCCAAGCTTTCGGCCGCGTCCACGATGGCGGTCGCGCCGATCCTGGTGTTCGGCTGGCTCAGCCAACGGCAGCTCGTGCGCGGGCTGACGTTTGGCGCCGTGAAATAAGGAGGTGGCATGGCCACCCTGACCCTGCACGATCTGCGCAAAAGCTACGGTCCCACCGACGTCATCAAGGGCGTCAGCCTGGATGTGCGGGACCGCGAGTTCGTGGTGTTCGTCGGCCCCAGCGGCTGCGGCAAGAGCACCTTGCTGCGGATGATCGCCGGGCTGGAGGAGATCAGCGGCGGCGACCTGCTGATTGACGGGCAGCGCGTCAACGACGTTGGCCCGGCCGACCGCGGGCTGGCGATGGTATTCCAGTCCTATGCGCTATACCCCCACATGACGGTGGCGCAGAACATGGGCTTCGCCCTGCGCCTGGCCCGCGTGCCCAAGGCGGAGCGGGACAGCAAGGTCGCCGACGCCGCCCGCATCCTGCAGCTCGGCCCCTATCTGGAGCGGCGCCCCAAAGACCTGTCCGGCGGCCAGCGCCAGCGCGTCGCCATCGGCCGCGCCATCGTCCGCAACCCCCGCGTCTTCCTGTTCGACGAGCCGCTGAGCAACCTGGACGCCGCGCTGCGCGGCCAGATGCGTATCGAGCTGGCCCGGCTGCACGAGGAGCTGCAGGCCACCATGATCTACGTCACCCACGACCAGGTCGAGGCGATGACGATGGCTGACAAGATCGTCGTCCTGCAGGCCGGTAAGGTCGAGCAGGTTGGCACCCCCTTGGAGCTGTATCACCATCCCGCCAACCTGTTCGTCGCCGGGTTTATCGGCTCGCCGCGCATGAACATGATGCCAGGGCGGGTCGTGGCCTCGAATGGCACCGGCGTCTCGGTGGAGCTGGCCGGCGGCACGCGGATCGCCGTTCCCGTCCAGCCCGGCGCGGCGAAGCCCGGCGATGCCGTAACCCTGGGTGTCCGGCCCGAGGCACTGCGGCCCGGCGCCGAAGGCGCCCTGTCCGGCGAGGTCCGGCTTGTGGAACGTCTCGGCGGCTTGACTCTGCTGCACGTAGGGCTGCAAAGCGGCGAGGACGTCATCGTCCAGATCGAGGGCAGCGATGCCACTCGCGCCCACCAGCCGATCCGTCTGGCACTGGACCCTGCGGCCTGTCACCTGTTTGACGTTGCCGGCCTGGTGCTGCCGCAATTGGACCGGCATCCCCTCGTCGCGTAACAACGTTCCGGCAAGGCGCTGACCCGCGCCGCCGGAGATCTATCACCGATGCAAGTCAGCGGACGCCGTAGGGTGGAAAAGCGCAGCACCTTCCGTCGCAGGCAGGCGCTCCGAGACGGTGAAAGGCGCTACCCGTTTCCGCGTTGCAAGGCTGTGGCTGCGTCAGCCATCCGGCCGATCCTGGCCGGAGCCTTTCTTCTTCTCTCCGGCGCACCTGCCGCCCTGGCGCAAACGCCGGTCCGCCTGGATCCTCCGCCCTCCCTCGACAAGAGCGGCTACTCCCTATTCAACCCGACGCCGGATGCCGCGTTGCGCACCTTCAGCCCGGACCGGCCAACCCGGAGCAATGGGCCGCTCACAGTGGACGCCGGGCGGTTCCAGTATGAGACCGACCTGGTCAGCTACACCCACTCCAACACGGGCGGCGTCAGCACGCGGACGTTCGTCGGCCTCGACCCTACCCTGAAAGTCGGCCTGACCTCGCGTGTGGACCTGGAACTGCAGTTCAACGGCTACACGAACACGCGGGTGCTCGACCCCAGCACCGGGTCCACTCTGTCCCGGGCCGACGGCGCCGGGGACTTCGTAATTCGCACCAAGATCAACCTGTTCGGCAACGACAGCGGTGCCGTCGCGCTGGCACTGATCCCCTACGTGAAGCTGCCCACCGCCGCACCCACGCTGGGCAACAACCAGATCGAGGGAGGTGTGATCGCGCCGCTCTCCATCAAACTGCCGGCCGGCTTCGTGCTTACTTTGGTGCCGGAGGTGGACGTGCTGCGGAACGCCAACGACAGCGGCAAGCACACGAATTTCGTCGGCGTGCTGGACCTGGGCTACGCGGTCACCGACCATCTGACGGTGTTCGCCGAGGTTTATGGTGCCGCTGGCACAGATGCCCATACCCCGCCGGCCTACACGGCAGATGCCGCGGTCGCCTACTTGCTGACGGAGACGATCCAGCTCGACGCCGGGGTGAACGTCGGGCTGAACCGGGATACCCCGAACCTGCAGCTTTACTCCGGCATCTCGCAGCGCTTCTAACGCCAGGGTACTCGGCGCAACCCCTAGGGCCTACCGCTTCTGGTTATAAACGTCCACGCACACGGCGCCGAGCAGCACCAGCCCCTTGATGACCTGTTGCAAATCTATCCCGATCCCCAGGATGGACATGCCGTTGTTCATCACTCCCATGATGAACGCCCCGATAATCGCACCCGACACCGTGCCCAGCCCGCCATAGGCCGACGCGCCGCCGATGAAGCAGGCCGCGATGGTGTCCAACTCGAACCCGGTGCCGGCCTTGGGCGTCGCGGTGTTCAGCCGTGCGGCGAAGATTAGCCCGGCCAGCGCCGCCAGCACGCCCATATTGACGAACGTGAGGAAGGTCAGCCGCTCCGACCGGATGCCGGACAGTTTTGCCGCCTTCTCGTTGCCGCCGACCGCAAAGATCTGCCGCCCGACTGTCGTCCGCGTGGTCACGAAGCCATAAAGCGCTATCAGCACCGCCATGATGACCAGCACGTTCGGCAGTCCCCGGTGCGACACGATCTGCCAGGTCAGCCCGGCGATGGCCGCCAGCATCAGCACGTTCTTGACCAGGAATACCCCGGCCTGCTCAGCCTCGATCCCATGTGCCTGCCGCCGCCGCCGCCCGCGGACATTGAGCACCACCAGCAGCACGCCGATGGCAACCCCGACCAGCAGCGACGACAGCCGGACGCCGCCGGGTTCGCCCAGGAACTCCGGCAGGAAGCCGGAAGACAGGCGCTGGAACACCACCGGGAACGGTCCCACGGACTGCCCGCCCAATACCGTCAGCATCAGCCCGCGGAACACCAGCATGCCCGCGAGCGTCACGATGAAGGACGGTATGCGGATATACGCGACGAAGTAGCCCTGCGCCGCCCCGATCAATGCCCCTGCCCCGAGGCACAGCACCGCCGCGACCGCCAGCGGCACCTGGAACTGCACCAGCATGACCGCCGCCAGTGCGCCGATGAACCCGGCCACCGACCCCACCGATAGATCAATGTGCCCGGTGACGATCACCAGCAGCATCCCCAGCGCCATGATGGCGATGTAGCTGTTCTGCAGGATCAGGTTAGTCAGGTTCAACGGCCGCAGCAGGGTGCCGTTGGTCGCGATCTCGAAGAACAGCATGATCGCGAACAGCGACAGCAGCATGCCGTATTGCCGGAGGTTCGCTTGGATCACCCCCCGCGTCGCGCGCGCCGCCGCCGCCGCCGGGGTTGGAGCCGTTATGTCGCTCATGCCTGCACTCCCTCCCGCACCGGCTGGTTCCGCATGATCGCCCGCATGATCGCCTCCTGCGACGCATCTCCCGCCGGCATCTCGCCCACGAACCGGCCCTCGTTCATCACGTAGATGCGGTCGCACAGGCCGAGAAGCTCCGGCATCTCCGACGAGATCACGACGACGCCCTTGCCGGACTCCGCCAACGCATTGATAATCTGATAGATTTCATACTTGGCGCCGACATCTATCCCACGCGTCGGCTCATCCAGGATTAGCACCTCCGGCCCGCTGAACAGCCACTTCGACAGCACCACCTTCTGCTGGTTGCCGCCCGACAGCGTGCCAGACTGCTGATAGACGCTGGAGCAGCGTATCCGCATCTGCCCGCGGAACTTGTCGGAAACCTGCAGCTCCGCGATGTCGTCCAGCACGCCGCGGCGGGACACGCCGGGCAGGTTGGCCAGGGTCACGTTCTTGCGTATATCCTCCCCGAGCAGCAAACCCAGATGCTTGCGGTCCTCCGTCACGTAGGCCAGCCCGGCGGCGATCGCCCGCGGCACCGTGGACAGGTCCACCGGCTTGCCGTCCATGAACGCACGCCCGGTGATGTCGCGTCCCCAGGCGCGCCCGAACACGCTCATGGCGAACTCCGTCCGTCCCGCGCCCATCAGCCCGGCGATGCCCACGATCTCGCCGCGGCGCACCCGGAAATCCACGCCGCGTATCACCTCCCGACCCGCCTGCTGCGGATGGTTGACGTGCCAGTCCTCGATCCGGAACACCTCGCCGCCGATCTGCGGGGTGCGCGGCGGAAAGCGGCTGTCCAGGTCGCGGTCCACCATGCCGCGGATGATCCGGTCCTCCTCAATTGCGCCCTCGCCGCAATCCAAGGTCTCCACCGTCCTCCCGTCGCGCAGCACCGTAATGCGGTCCGCGACGCGCGACACCTCGTTCAGCTTGTGGGAGATCAGGATGGAGGCGATGCCCTGCCGCCGGAACTCCACCAACAGGTCGAGCAAGGCCGCGCTGTCGCGCTCGTTCAGGCTCGCCGTCGGCTCGTCCAGGATCAGCAGCCGCACCTTCTTGGACAGCGCCTTGGCGATCTCCACAAGCTGCTGCTTGCCGATGCCCAGGTCCGCCACCCTCGTATCCGGCGCCTCCCGTAGCCCGACCATTTTCAGCAGCGCCAACGTGCGGGTGTGCTCCGCATCCCGGTCAATCACCCCGTAGCGGCCCGGCGGACGCGCCAAGAAGATGTTCTCGGCAATCGAGAGCAGCGGAATCAGCGCCAACTCCTGGTGGATGATGATGATCCCCAGCGCCTCGCTGTCGTTGATGCCCTGAAAGCTGCGCAGGGCGCCGTCATACTCAATCTCGCCCTCGTAGCTGCCGGCGGGATAGACCCCGCTCAGCACCTTCATCAGCGTGGACTTGCCGGCGCCGTTCTCCCCCACGACCGCGTGGATCTCGCCGGCACGAACCGCCAGGTTGACGTCGCGCAGCGCCACCACCGGGCCGAACCGCTTGGTGATCCCGCGCATCTGGAGGAGATCGGGCATGGCGGGCGCTCCGCTAGAACTGCGACGCCTTGTAGTAGCCACTGTCCACCAGGATCTGCTTCCAGTTGGACTTGTCCACGATCACTGGCTTGAGCAGGTATGCCGGCACGACCTTCACGCCGTTCTCATAGGTCTTGGTGTCGTTGACCTGCGGCGTCTTGTTGCTCAGCAGCGCGTCCACCATGTCGGCCGTGACCTTCGCCAGGTCACGGGTATCCTTGAAGATGCTGGCATATTGCTCCCCGGCCAGGATAGCCTTGACCGACGGCACCTCGCAGTCCTGGCCGCTGACGATCGCCATCGGCACCCCGCCGCTGCCATAGCCGACGCCCTTCAGGGACGAGATGATGCCGATGGAGATGCCGTCATACGGCGACAGCACGGCGTCCACTTTCTTGCTAGTGTAGAAGGCGCTCAACAGGTTATCCATCCGCGCCTGCGCCGCAGCCCCGTCCCAGCGCAGGGTGGCGACCTTGCCCATCCCCATCTGGTTGCTGCCAACGATGAACTGGCCCTTGTCAATCAACGGCTGCAGCACCGACATCGCGCCATTGTAGAAGAATGCGGCGTTATTGTCGTCAGGCGACCCGCCGAACAGCTCTATGTAGGTCGGCCCCTTGATCTCCCGGGTCTTCAACCCGGCCAGTAGGGACTGCGCCTGCAACACGCCCACTTGGAAGTTGTCGAACGTCGCATAGTAATCCACGTTCGGCGAGTTGCGTATCAGGCGGTCATACGACACCACCTTGATCCCCGCCCGCGACGCCTGGCCCAGCACGTCCGATAGCGTCGTGCCGTCAATCGCCGCGATCACCAGCACTTTGGCACCCTTGGTGATCATGTTCTCGATTTGCGAAAGCTGGTTCGGGACATCGTCCTCGGCGTATTGCAGGTCGGTCCCGTAACCGCGGGATTGCAGCACTTTCACGATGTTGTCGCCATCTGCGATCCAGCGCATGGAGGACTTCGTCGGCATCGCAACGCCAACCATTGCCTTGGACTGCGCCAGGACCGGCGCCCCGCCGGCTGCGGCCAGCGCAACCCCCGCCATCAATACGCGCCTGCTGATGTCCATACGTCCTGCTCCCTTGCCGCGCCGCGTTTCCCACAGCGCTTGTCGGCTGATCTGGAGCATAGCCTACACATGACCCAGCCGTCTCGGGAAGGGCGTCAACGGCTGGAGCGAAGCCAAAACGCTCAACAGCCAATTCTTCCCGCCAGTCGAGACGCTATCAAACCGTGCAGGCCGCGTCATGACGCAAGTTGCCGGGACAACCAGCAGCCGGCGTCGGGCACGCAACCGTCCATCCGAGCATGGGTTGTCCCACGGGCGACTCGCGCCGCCCGTGGCATCCCTTGGTCAGCCCTACGCCGCGGGAACCGCGACGAACAGGCTGTGCCCGTCCCGCAGCACCCGCAACGCAAGGGCTTGCTTGCTGTCCCGGCCACCGATGGCCCGCACGGCATCCTCCGGCGATCCGACCGGGCGGTTGCCGACGCCCAGCAGCACATCGCGTGCACGCAGCCCGGCCTCGCTGGCCGGGCTGTCCGGGCGCACGGCGGCGATCACCGCGCCCTTGATCCCTGCCGGGACGTTCAGGCCCTCACGCGCTTCCTGGTTCAGCGGTGCCAGCGCCAGGCCGATCTTGCCGCCGGTGCCGTGCGGCGCCTCCGCCCCGGCGTCGGCCGCCTGCTCGGGCAAAGCTTCCGCCTTTACGGAAAGCGTCTGCGCCGCGCCGTCGCGCTGCACTGCCAGTTGCGCCGTGGCGCCGGGATGCAGGGCTGCGACCTGCCGGGCCAGGGCGCGTGGGTCCTGCACCTCCACGCCGTTCACCGCGGTCACGACGTCGCCGGGCTTCAAGCCAGCCGCTGCCGCCGGGCCGTCCGCCTGCACGTCGGCCACCAGCGCGCCCTCTGCCTTGGACAGCTTGAGCGCAGCGGCCATCGCCGGGTTCACCTTCTGGGTGGAAACGCCCAGGAACCCACGCTCGACATGCCCATGTGCCTCAAGCTGGGCGACGACCTGCTTGACCACGTTGGACGGGATGGCGAAGCCAATGCCCACCGAGCCGCCCGACGGGCTGTAGATCGCAGTGTTCACGCCCAGCACCGTCCCGTCGGTGCCGAACAGCGGCCCGCCGGAGTTGCCGCGGTTGATCGGCGCGTCCACCTGCAGGAAGTCGTCATACGGCCCGGCGCCGATGTCCCGGCCGCGCGCAGACACGATGCCGGCCGTCACCGACCCGCCGAGCCCGAACGGGTTGCCCATCGCCACGACCCAGTCGCCCGGCCGAGCCTTGTCGGAGTCGCCCAGCGACAGGAACGGCAGCCCCGCGCCGGCATCCACCTTCAGCACGGCCACGTCCGTGCGGGGGTCGCGGCCGACGACCTTGGCCTCCATCTCCCGCCCGTCATCCAGCGTCACGACCACCTTGCTGGCGCCCTCGACGACGTGGTTGTTGGTCACGACATGCCCCTCAGCATCCACCAGGAAGCCGGAGCCGAGCGCCTTCATCGTCCGGCTGCCACCGTCCGGCTGGCCGCGGCCGGGCATCCCGAGCTGGCCGTGGGGCATCCTGTCCTCGTCCGACCCGCGGGAAGCGGCCGGCTGCATGGGGGCGGTCTCGGTGCTGGTGATGGTCACGACGGCCGGGCGCACGCGGCTGACCAGGTCGCCGAAGCCGGGCATGGCCGGGACGGGCTGCGTCACGATCGGCGCAGGCGTGCCCTGCGCCGTAGCCGGCGCCAGGCTTGCGCCGAAACCGCCGAGCGCGGTCCCGGCGAGCAGTGCCGCCGCGAGCATCGGGCGGCGAATTTTGGGAAGCGTCATGGTGGGGTCTCCGGGGTTAGGTGCGGCGGATGGTTCCGCCTGCACCCCACATGCCCCCGCAGGGATGGAGGGACGCCCTCCGCGATCATGTCGAATTTTTCAGGAAGCGGCCGAAGCAAACCTCTGGAGGTCCGGCGCACAAATGAAAAGCTAATCAGGCTTGCGCGGCCTGGCACGGCCGCAGGCCGTTTGTGTGACAAGCCGCGCAAGCCTGCTTAGCCCGGGAAGGCAAGGGTCACCCGCAGCCCCGGCGCCGCGTCATCCAGGCTCAGCGCCACCCCGTGCAGCTTGGCCACCGCCGCCACGAGCGCCAGGCCCAGCCCGGTTCCCGGCGTGTTGCGGCTGCGGTCCAGGCGGTAGAACCGTTCCAGCACCCGTGCCCGCTCGCCGGCGGGGATGCCGGGTCCATTGTCGGACACCTCCAGCACCGGGACATCGCCGCCGAGCAGACGTATCCTGCATGCAACGCCGGATCCGCCATGCGTCAGCGCATTCTCAATCAGGTTGGCCAGGGCCTGGCGCAGCAGCGCGGCATCTCCCTCGACATGCACGCCCGGCGCGATCTCCGCCTGCAGCACCTGCCCCTCCTCCTCCGCCACCGCGGCATAGGTCTCCGCAAGGTCTTGCACCAGCGCGGACAGGTCCAGGCCGGCGAAGCCGCCTCCCTTCAACCCGGCCTCAGCCCGCGCGATGCGCAGCAGGGCGGAGAAGGTCGCCAGCACTCCGTCCAGCTCGGCCAGGCTGGCGTCCAGCGTGGCGGCATCCGCCGCCGGATCCCGCGGGCGGGCGGCGGCGGCCTCCAACTGCTGGCGCAGCCGGAACAGTGGGCTGCGCAGGTCGTGCGCGATGCTGGTGGTCGTCAGTTGCAGGCCGTCCACCAGCGTCTCGATCCGCGCCAGCATGGCGTTCACCGCCGCCGCCAGCCGGTCGAACTCGTCGCCGCGGCCCGCGAGCGGCAGACGGCGCGACAGGTTGCCCGCCATCACATCCGCCGCCGCCGCCGACACCACGGCCAGCCGCCGCTCCAGCCGCCGGGCCGCGATCCAGCCCAGCAGCAGCGCCGCCGCCGCCGCAAGCGCCCCGGCCACCGGCAGCGCCCCCGTCAGTGCCGCCGCCGCCCGCCGCACCGGCGCCAGGTCCGCACCGACCACAAGCTGCAAGCCCCCCGGCAGCCCAGCGCCCAGCAGCCGCAGGTCGCGCCCGTCCGCCGCCCGTACCGTTGCAAAGCCGCGCAGGCCCGGCGGCGCCTCGGCCAGCCCACCCGCGATGGGTGTGTCCGCCGTAGTCCGCAGCAGCACGAGCGCCCCCCGCCGCCGGGCCTGCGCCGCGATGCTGAGCACGAAACCCCCCGTTCCCAACGCGTCGTAGTCCCCGAGGTAGCCCTGCAGGTCCGCCGCAATGGCGTTGTCGAGCTGCGCCCCCAGCGCCTGCTCCACCCGCCAATAACCCCAGCCGAAGCCCAAACCGGTCACCAGCACCACCAGCGCCGCAGCAATGGCCGCAACGCGGAGAGCGAAGCTGCGGCGCACCCCTCCCCGCCCCATCCCGCGTCAGCCGTCCGGCCCGAACACGTATCCCGCCCCGCGCAGGGTGCGTATCAGCGGCGGCCCCTCTGCGCCGGCTGGCCGGGCGGCGTCCAGCTTGCGCCGCAGCCGGCTGACGTGGACGTCCACCACGTTGGTCGTGGGGTCGAAGTTGAAGTCCCACACCCGTTCCAGCAGCATCGTGCGGGTCAGCACCTGGCCGGGGTGGCGCATCATGAACTCCAGCAGGCGCATCTCGGTCGGCAGCAGCTCCACCGGCTGCCCGCCGCGCTTCACCGTGCGGCGCAGCAGGTTCAGCTCCACGTCGGCGACGCGCAGCACCGCAGCTTCGCCCTCATGCGTGGCTGTTCCCCGCCGGGTCATCGCGTCCAGCCGGGCGCGTAGCTCGCTGAAGGCAAATGGCTTGGCCAGATAGTCATCGGCGCCGGCATCCAGGCCGTCCACCCGTTGCTCCACCTCGCCCATCGCCGTCACCATCAGGACCGGGGTGCGGTCGCCGGATGCGCGGAGCGCGCGCAGGATGCTGAGTCCGTCGGGACCGGGCAGCATGCGATCGGCGATGATGGCGTCGAACTGCTCGTTCAGCGCCATGAACAGCCCATCCCGGCCGGTCCGCGCGACCTCCACGGTGTGCCCGGCCTCGTGCAGGCCCTTGGCCACGTAGCTGGCCGTGGCGGCGTCGTCCTCGATCACCAGGATTCGCATCAACGTCCAGTCACAGTAACGGCGGCAGGCCTAGCCTCGACGTCCAGGCCGATCATCGGCTTCTCCGTCGCATGGGCCTCCATGTCGCCGCCCAACTACTCCGCCGGCACCGCCTCCCGCGCCCTTTCCCGCTTGGCCCCAGACAACCAAGTGTTCACCCGGTCCAGATAAAGGTAAACCACCGGCGTCGTGAACAACGTCAACACCTGCGACACAATCAGCCCGCCCACCATCGCAAAGCCCAAAGGCCGCCGCAGCTCCGACCCAGTGCCGGTGCCGAGCATCAGCGGCACCCCACCCAGCAGCGCGCACATCGTGGTCATCAGGATCGGGCGGAAACGCAGCTTGCACGCCTCGAAGATCGCCTCCTCCGGCTCCTTGCCGCCGTCGCGCTCCAGATGCAGCGCCACGTCCACCATCATGATGCCGTTCTTCTTCACGATGCCGATCAGCAGCAGGATGCCGATGATCGCGATGACGCTGAGGTCATAGCCGAACGCCATCAGGATCAGCAGCGCCCCGACCCCCGCGGATGGCAAGGTGCTCAGGATCGTCAGCGGGTGGATGAAGCTCTCATACAGCACCCCGAGTACGATATAGACCGCCACCAGCGCCGCGGCGATCAGGTAAGGCTGCGAGGACAAGCTGCTTTGAAACGCCTGCGCCGTGCCCTGGAACGCCCCGGCCAGGGTGGAAGGCACGTGCATGTCCGCCTCCGCCTGCTCGATGGCCTGGGTCGCCGCGCCCAACGATGCGCCAGGCGCCAGGTTGAAAGACAGCGTGACCGCCGGGAACTGGCTCTGATGACTGATGTTCAACGCGCTGGTATGCGACGTGTCCTGCTTTACGAGCAGCGACAACGGCACTTGCCCACCGGTGACGGGCGATTGCAGGTAGATCTGGTCCAGCAACGACGGGTCGGCCTGCAAGGCGGGCAGCGCCTCCATCACGACGTGATAGCTGTTGAGCTGGGTGAAATACTGCGCCACCTGCCGCTGGCCGATGGCGTCATACAGCGTCGCATCAATCAGCGTCGGCTGTATGCCGAACCGGGAGGCCTGGTCGCGGTCAATCGTCAACGTCGCCGCCGGCGCGCTGCTCTGCTGGTCAGAGGTCACATCCGTAAGCAGCGGGATGCTCCGCATCTTATCCAGCACGCGCGGTGCCCAGGTGTTCAGGTCGCTGATCTCCGGGCTGGTCAGCGTGTATTGATACTGTGTGCGCGACAGCCGTCCGCCCACCCGGATGTCCTGCAACGATTGCAAAAACAAGGTCACACCCGGCACCTGCGCCGCCTTCGGCCGCAGCCGCGCGATGATCTCGTCTGCCGTCGTCGTACGGCCCTGATCCTTCGCCCGCAGGTTGATGTAGAAGTTTCCCTGGTTGAACGACGTAGCGCCGACGTTGAACGCCAAGGATTCGACGTCAGGATCCCTGCGGATCACCTCTCCAAGCGCCTTCATCCGTCCTGCCATCTGACCGGACGACGAATCCTCTGGCCCGACTGCCTGCCCGAACAGGAACCCCGTATCCTGCTGCGGGAAGAACCCCTTGGGGATCGTGATGAACAGGAATGCCGTGAGTCCCACCGTCGCAAAGAACACCATCAACGTCGCGAACTTGAACCGCAGCGCAACGCGCAGCCCGGCCGCATAGCCGTCCAGCATCCACGGGAACCCACGCTCGGCGATCCGATACATCCGCCCATGCTGGTCCTCCGGCACATGACGGAGGAAGCGCGAGCACAGCATGGGCGTGAGCGTCAGCGAGATCAGCACCGACAGGACGATCGTGATGCTGACCGTCAACGCGAACTCGCGCAGCAGCCGCCCGACGATCCCGCCCATCAGCAGCAGCGGGATGAACACCGCGATCAGCGACACCGAGATGGCGATGACGGTGAAGCCGATCTCGCCCGCGCCCTTCAGCGCGGCGTCCATCGGCTTCATGCCGTCTTCGATGTAGCGGTAGATGTTCTCCAGCACGACGATGGCGTCGTCCACGACGAACCCGACCGCGACCGTAAGGGCCATCAGGCTGAGGTTATCTAGGCTGAACCCGGCGACATACATCACCGCCGCCGCCCCCATCAGCGCCAGCGGCACGGTCAGGCTCGGGATCACGGTCGCCGCGACGTTGCGCAGGAACACGAAGATGACCATCACAACCAGCGCAATGGTCAGGACAAGCGTGAACTGCACGTCGGCGACCGATGCACGTATGGTCTGGGTCCGGTCGGTCAGGATCGTCACGTCCACCGTCGGCGGTATCGCGCCCTGCAGCCGGGGCAGCGCCGCCTTCACGCGATCCACCGTCTCGATCACGTTGGCACCGGGCAGCTTGGAAACGGCAAGGACGATGGCGCGTGGCGCCGGGCCGTCCTCCTTGTTGCCCATCGTATAGGCCCAGGCCGCAAGCTTCGCGTTCTCCGGACCGTCCACGGCGGTGCCCACGTCACGCACCCGGATCGGCGAGCCGCCGCGATAGGCGACAATCACGTCGTTCCAGGGGCTGGCAGTCGTCAACTGATCATTGTCATAGACGGTGAAGCTTTGGCTGTTGCCGTCGAAGTTCCCCTTCGGCGCGTTGGCGGTGGCAACGGCCACCTGGGCGCGCACATCCTCGAACCCCAGCCCAAGGCTCGCCAGCCGCGCGGGGTCGAGCTGGATGCGCACGGCGGGCTTCTGCGTGCCGGAAAGCTGCACTAGGCCCACGCCCTCGATCTGCGACAACTGCTGCGCCAGGATATTGTCGGCGTAGTCGTTGACCTGCGTAAGCGGCAGCGCCGTGGAGGTCAGCGCCATTACCAGGATCGGCGCGTCGGCCGGGTTGACCTTGCGGTAGGTCGGCGGACTCGGCAGGTTCGTCGGCAACTGGCCGCCCGCAGCATTGATCGCGGCCTGCACGTCCGTCGCCGCTGCGTCTATGTTGCGGGACAAGTTGAACTGCAGGGTGACCTGCGTGCTGCCAAGCGCGCTGGTGCTGGTCATCTGGTCCAGCCCGGGTATCAGCGAAAACTGCCGCTCCAAAGGCGTGGCGACGTTGCTGGCCATCGTCTCCGGGCTGGCGCCCGGCAGGTTCCCGCTGACCTGAATCGTCGGAAAGTCCACCTGCGGCAGCGGCGCCACCGGCAGCAGGGGATACGCCACGATGCCCAGCAGCAGCAGCGACACCGCCAGCAACGCCGTCGCGATGGGCCGCCGGATGAAACCCGCGGAGGGATTCACTTCGTCGGGTCCGTGCCGGTCCCGGCCTTGGCATCCTGCGGCTTGGCCTCTGCAACCTTGGCCCCGGGCTTCACCTTGAACTGCCCCTCGGTGATGACGGTGTCACCGGGCGCCACACCCTTGTCGAACAGCGCCATGCCGTCCCGGCTCAGGGCGATATCCACCGGCTTCATGGAAGCCGTGCCGTCCGCGCCCACGACATAGACGTAGGTGCCATCCGGCCCGCGCTGCACCGCGGCAGATGGCGCGGTCAGCCCGTCCTGCCGGGTGGTAAGCGTCAGCCGCGCCGTCACGAACTGGCCAGGCCATAGGGCATGGTCGTCGTTGGGAAAGGTCGCCTTGACGTCCACCGTGCCGGTTGCCTGGTTCACCTGGTTGTTCACCAGCTCCAGCTTCCCAATTGCCAGCGGCTTGCTCGGGTCCCGCCCAAAGGCCTGCACCTGCAACGGCGTCGGCGACGCCGCAATCGCCGCCTGCACCCGGGCCAGGCTGTCCTGCGGGAGGCTGAACAGCACGGAGATCGGCTGCAGTTGGGTGATGACCACCAGGCCGCCGGTGTCTGCGGCATGGACGATGTTGCCCTCATCCACCAGCCGGATGCCGGTGCGCCCGCTGATCGGCGCGGTGATCTTGGTATATGCCAGTTGGACCGAAGCATAGGCGATGGCCGCCTGGTCCGCCTGCACGAGCGCAGCCGCCGAGTCAGTGGTTGCGACCTGGGCATCCAGGGTGGACTTCGCCACGTCCTGCTTGCCAACCAGGTCGGCGTAACGCCCCTGCTGCACGCGGGAGTTCACCAGTTGCGCCTGGTCCTGGGCAAACTTCGCGCGGGCCTGGGCCAACTGTGCCTCGAACGGGTGAGGATCAATCTCGGCCAGCAGGTCGCCCTGCTTCACGTCCTGGCCCTCGCGATAGGCGACCCGCACCAACTGCCCGTCCACCCGGGCGCGTATGGTGACGGTGTTGTAGGCCTGCACCGCGCCTAGTCCGGTGACCCAGATCGGCACCGGCTGCTGGACGACCTTCGCCGTCTGCACCGGCACGGGCGGCGGTGCGGCGGCTGCATGGGGCGCAGGCGTGAACGGCCACCAGTGCCGCCAGTAGGCCACCCCTGTTCCTGCGGCGGCAGCGACAATGACCCCCATCGCCACGCGCCCCAATCGCCGCGGACGCCGGACGGAAGTCGGCCGGGAGTAGCCGATAGGGGCGGAGATCACCTTCTCCGAGGCCGGTGCTAGATCCATGTCGGCATTATCCAACGCTCCTGGCCGGGCCGGCCGCAAATGATGGTCGCAGAAAGGCACGGGTTCCCGGGGAAGCCGCCGTCACGCGAAACGAACCGTCTATGTCATCGTTCCGCAGGAACCGATCACGCCGTTGCAGGGCGTAAAAAGAATGATGCCGTTGCGGAAACGCGGCAGCACCGCATCACACAGGTTTCGGTGCGTCATAACCCGGCGTTACGGGCCGCCCAGCCGCTGCCCATGCGGCTCCGGTTCGGCCGGGATCAACCCGGCGTTACCGCCTACACCGCCGCACCGGCGACGCCACGCCGCATGACGGGTGTCCACCGGCAACTCTGGCTCTGCAACGCCGGGACCCCGGTACTGCCGCTGGATCAGCCTATGTCGAGGTCTCGGCGCAACCCGCTCCAGCCCTGCTATCTGCGGGCAGACCCCGACGGCTTCAGGTCCGGCCGCTTCCGCCCGGACCCGATGGCAACCTGCTCTACGGCAACGCCGGGACAGTCGGCGCCACCGTTTCGCCGGCCGGCATCGCGCCGCGCTCCCGCTGCACCCGCCGATGCATCCACGACGTAAGCAGCGGCGTGAGGATCGCGGTAACAATCACGGATGCCGCAACCTGCACGGTGGCCTCGGGAGCGATCGCCGCGTACGTCGGGTCAGCCGTCGCAACAGCCCTCGGCACCGCTGCAGCATTGCCCGCGGTGCTGCTGGCTGCCGCGCCCGCAATGCCGGACCCGCCCAGCGCCCGGTCGGTCAGGATGCACAGCGTCCCGGTAATGGCGCAGACCAGCACGCCCAGCGCCATGCCGCCCAACCCAGCATTCACGACGTTGTTCAGGTTGATGCCCTGCCCCAGCGTGAAGGCCATGAAGGGCACGATGATCGGCTCATGCTTGCCGAAGAAGTCGCGCAGGTCGCGGTCCAGGTTTCCCAGCAGCGCCCCGACGAAGATCGGCGCCACGACGGACACCATCGCCAGCCAGGGAATGGTCGCCAGCCCCGCGCCCACCAGGAACAGCATCGTCAGAAAGGGACCGGTCTCGATGCTTTGCGGCACGTAGGTGCCGGCGTCCTCCTTGTCCCCCATCACGCTCGTCAGCGCCATGAACATGCCGCCGTTGGTGTCGCTGAACGCCACCATCAGCGCGAGCGTGCTGAAGCCGAACAGGTTGCCGTCAAACAGCCTCGCCACCGTGAACGCGATTACCATGGCGATGCCGATCTTGGCGCCCATGATGCCGAACCCGCGCTTGAGCATCCGCGGCGCGGCATTCAGGGTCATCTTGGTGCCAACCGTGAACAGATACATGCCGAGCACGGTGTTGTAGCCGGCGTTGCTCAGCCCCTCGGTGAAGCCGCCGATCTTCAGCAGGGTGGGCGTGAAGGTGTTGATGAGCATGCCGATGAACAAAGGCACGACCATGAGGCCGCCCGGCACCCGGTTGATGGTACGCATAATAGGTATCATTTCTTCCCCCGTTGCAGTCCGACGATCCCGCGGCGGTCTGTCTGTTTCCGCAATGGGCTATACCACGCTGACGCAGCATCACCAGCATTCAGCCAGCGTCGCAAGTGGCTGCCATTCTTCTGCGCCAGGTTATCCGTTGGTCCAGCAGGAGCAGCGCTTGCGCAGCGCGCTACGCTGGGTGCGGCTGCCGGATTCCCACGCCTAAAACCCGAGCGTCCCCGCCGCCTCGGCCAGCGTCGCGCGGCTGCCGCTGCCATACAGCATGGACAGCCAGCGCCCGACCGGCTGCAGCAGGCGAGGATCGGCGCCTGCCTCCCCGAACAGCTCGGTGATGCCCAGCAGCGGCGCCGGGTCAGGCCCGCCCGCAACCGCCCGCTCCCGCAGCAGCGCCGCCATCGGGTGCCGCACGTCAATCGGCTGCCCAGCCTCGTCCTCACCGCGCACCCGGCGCAGCCAGGCGGCCAAGGCCAGGGCCAGCAGGTCCAACGGCGCACCCGCACGCAGGCGGTCTCGGATCGGGTCCAGCAGGACATTCATCGGCGCGTCGGTGTTGATCCGCTCGACCGTGTCCTTGATCGCAGTATTGGCAAAGCGCCGGATCAGCGTCGCCTTATACTCCGCGATGTCCACGCCCGGCACGTCCGGCAGCGTCGGCCCGGTTTCCCGGTCCATCAGCGCCGCCATGTAGCGGGTCATCACCGGGTCGGCCATGGCCTCGTCCATGGTGACGTAGCCCATTAGCCGGCCCAGCCCAGCCACGGCCAGGTGGCTGCCGTTCAGCAGGCGCAGCTTCATGAACTCATACGGCGCCACATCCGGCACGAATTGCGCACCCACCTCCTCCCACGCCGGCCGGCCGGCGGCGAACCGGTCCTCGATCACCCACTGCGTAAACGCCTCGGAAAACACTGGCCAGCGGTCCCGGATGCCGTGCCTGACGGCCAGCGCTTCCACATCCGCCTCCGCCGTCACCGGCGTGATGCGGTCCACCATCGTATTCGGGAAGGGGATATTGGCCTCGATCCACTCCGCCAGCCCCGGGTCCCGCAGCCTGGCGAGGGCCAGCACCGCGTCGCGCAGCACGTCGCCGTTGTGCTGGATGTTGTCGCAGGTCATCGCCGTGAACGGCTGCGCCCCGGCGTCGCGGCGCCGCCGGGCCGCCTCGACCACCATGCCGATGGCGCTTGCGGGCTGCGCCGGGTCGGCCAGGTCGCGCCGGATCAGCGGGTGCTCCGGGTCAAGCCGCTTGGTCGCGCGGTTCAGGCAATAGCCGTTTTCCGTGACCGTCAGGCTGACGATGCGTATGCCCGGCTGGTCCATGGCGTCCAGCAGCGCCGCGCTGCCCTCTCCGGCGAAGGCCACCCCGGCCAGGCTGCCTATGACGGTGACCGCCTCCTCCGCGCCGCTGCGCTCCACAAGGGTATAAAGGTTATCCTGCGGCGCCAGGCTCTCCTGCATCCGCCGGTCCCCCGGCAACAGCCCGGCGCCGATGATGCCAAACCCCAGCATGTCCGACCGCCGGTCCATAAGGTTGTGCGTATAGCGCGCCAGGTGCGCCCGGGCGAAGCCGCCGAGGCCGAGGTGGACGATCCCCGGCGTGACCGCCGCCGGGTCGAAGCGCGGCCCCTGCACCGACGACGGCAGGTGGGCGAGCGCAGCGCGGTTGAGCGGTATCGGGTCCAAATCCATCCTCCACAAGCCAGCGCAACGTTCCACGCCCCGCCACCTTCATGCAGGCAGCGCGGGGAGGCAACCGGCGGCGGCGTGCGGCCAGATGCCCGCATGGCCGGACGCCACAGGCAGCCTTCCCCAACTGCCCTTCAGCCGAGGATCGCAAGATGAACACTTGCCCGCCGCAATATACATATGCAGCATGCCGCCATGTTCACCGCCCTGTTCCTGCACGGCCCGCACGACGCCCGGGTCGCCTCATTCAACCTGCGCGAGGGCAGGCCCGGCGAGGTCCTGCTGCGCGTCGGCGCCGTAGGCCTCTGCGGCAGCGACCTGCACTACTACAAGGACGGTGGCATCGGCGCCGCCCGGATCACCTCGCCCTTCGTGCCGGGCCACGAGTTCGGCGGCTGGCTGGAATCGGAAGTGCCCGAGCTGGGGCTGGCATCCGGTGCGCTGGTGGCAGTGGACCCGAACGGCGCCTGCGGCCACTGCGCCCAGTGCCGCGCCGGCCACCCCAACCTTTGCCCGAACGTCGAGTTCATCGGCGCCCCGCCGTTCGACGGCGCCATGACCGGACGGCTGTGGGTGCCGCGCAAGCAGGTTGTGCCGTTGCCGGACGGCTTCACACCGCTAGATGCGGTGATGCTGGAGCCTCTCGGCGTCGCTGTCCATGCCGTGGACCTGGCCAAGCAGGGGGATCGCACTTGGAATATTGTTGACTTGGCGGGGGCTTGCTGGGTGCGGTGTTGATGGATTCTACCTCTTTGGTCGCTGGTTGTGCATGGGGGTGGTGCCTTGGATCGGTTTGCGGCGTGC
>JAABUQ010000919.1_pt1 | contig 66911 bp, 57 predicted proteins | sample 5560001 | NCBI WGS metagenome assembly JAABUQ01 (sample SAMN10711888, study PRJNA513371) | rock metagenome | isolation source: Antarctica rocks | place: Antarctica: Victoria Land, Finger Mt nord | collected 2015-12-18
CTTGGTGGTATTACACCAAAATAGTTGGTTTATCCCATTGGGAGTGCATTTACCGAAAATGGGAGTATCCCTTACCGAAACAGGGAGTGCGCGGACTATTTACCTATAAATATACAGCGAACAATGAGGCTAGGAAGCAAAAGTCAGGAGATTGTAAATATATGTAGGTAGCCAGTTCTCGCACACCCTGTTTCGGTAAATACTACACCCATTTTCGGTAATTGCACACCCAATGGGATAGACCAACCTTTTTGGTGTAATACCACCAAGTTTGTTGGGTCTTCCCATCGATGTTATAGATTTATTAGATATTTAATTAAATCACCGTCTGCGCACCTCTTCGCGCATCATTTACATCGCCTACTGACCTGGGATATCGTCTGAGAAAGCACCAGTTTCTGGCCCAAATGCATGCAATTTCTCCATGTTCCCTGACCTCTATCCGACCTCTAATTACACCTTTATTGAAGCTCCAAATAGAGCTCATCTAAACGTCTTGTTAAGAGGTCAAATCGACCTCTTAAAGCATGCATTTACCCTCGGGATTGCACCTGTTTTAGGTGATAAACAGGTGATTTTCTCTCGTCCCCCTTAATCACCTCGATCATACATCCAATCATCATCAGAATCAGCATCACCATCGCCGTCTGCATCAAATTCGTCATCGTCATCGACCTGTATAACCTCCTTGATGGTTGCCTTGATAATCGCAGAGGTCGCAAAGGCTGCGGAGGTCGCCGCATTTGATGCTAGCAGTCTTCTTCTATTTGGCTCCAAGCTTGCGTCGTGGTTCGCCGCCGCGTTCGCAAATTATATCGACTTTCGCCACTATACCGGATTTGTACCCTGCTTTCGATCGCGACTTGACGATGGCGTATCCTTCCGCTACTGCGTGTGCTTGTACAGCTTCAACAAGAGCATCAAGTGAAGGATAGTCCACCGCAGGCGGTGGTTGCATCACCATGCTGACGACGATGAGATAGAAATGTAAGGTGGTTGAGGCAGGACTTTGAAGATTTCGCGCGGTTCGGATCTGATCAACTTTTATTCGATCAACCCTAAAAATCAACCCTAGGACTGGGTGTGCAATTACCGAAAATGGGTGTAGTATTTACCGAAACAGGGTGTGCGAGAACTGGCTACCTATATGTAAAAATGTTTAGAGAGATATAATGTCTCTCTAATGAGAGCAATAGCGTAATGGGACTCACTATATCACTCACCATGCTTTCATACTGATTTCTGATAAGCATCAGTCTCCTCGCAGACACCTCTACGCGTTTGTGAGCATGCATTCTCAAGGTTAAATGAAGACCTTTCAACCGATGCTGACCATCTAGCATTGGAATTTGGATTTTTAACACGCGCTACAGCGGCAGCCTTGCTTTTTGTAAGCCCGGACCAATACTCGCCAGAACCATCGATTGCTACCCTTCAGCCAGACAGTCAGACCTTGATGTTTACCGCTTGACTCAACAGCCAGGCTTCGCAGCGAATCACGTCGTCACTCTGCAGACGGGCATCCCTCCGCGAACGCCGTCAGCCTTGAGAATGAGATAGAGCGAAGGCCAGATGTCGATGGTACGGTTGGGAAACGTGGACCTGCATTCCATATGTCCTGGCACACTCAAGATGTTGACCGTGAGGTCCGTTACTTGGGCAGAAGTCGCGCATCGCATAGGGCGAGTCTATTGAATGCTCTTCCGCAATTCACTATAACTTCTTTACGATACCCATCGTGCTTCTTTGGGAAATTGCGAAGTGCAATGACTCTCGCTTCGTAGTCTTCTCCGGAATCGGATGTTTTTGCCATGCCTCGAGGGTATGTGACAAATGCAAGGACCCTCGGGACCTGGGGTACAGAATTCACAGCGAGCGTATTGTGATAGAAGGTAGTCGAGTGGTTGACTATTGATAAGTCGCTCGGAACGGACCTCGCTCAGGGCAGAGACTTGCAGCACTACACGGGTTTCTGACTTGTGAGTCTTTGAGTGATCACCGCCCCTCATAGCGTGGTGTGTCCTCTGTATCCCCATCGCCCAATACTGTGTCACCGATGGGCTGTTCCAGATATGGGAGATACTTCCCTACTGCCTTGTCATGTATTTCAGTCTTTCTGTATTTGATCACCTTTTGTACGATATCTCTCCCATCTCGGATGGCTCTAATAGTAAGGTATGGCTTCACCTCCGTCTAAATCTGAGCACCTATATGCCATAAGTAGGACCGTTTCTGGTGCTGTAGGCCAAGCATACTTAGAGTACCTAGTGAGCGTCAATAACCCAGTGCTCTGTGCAGTACGGTGAACATTGTCGTAGTGCGAGAATTAAAGCGTCATGCGAAGTCGAAATCCTCCAGGATAACAGCTTTCTTCTGAATACACGCTGTAGGATCGTCAACAGTGACAACAGAAGGTCTCTCTGTCAGCAATCCAGTGAGGTTAGGACGATGCGCGCTCTTCCGAACCTCTCACTGAGGTCTAAGCGACTGGCTGCAGGAAACTTAGAGAGGACGTCCGCCCACAGGTTGAATGGCTTTACCGAGTCCCGTTTGAACCATATTGCCCGGGAGGGATTGAAACATTTGGTACTTTTCGACATCTCCAATGGCGCTATACACGTATAGGTTTTGATGCCCGGCAGAGCATCCTTATGCTTCTCGCCTAAGCATTTCTCGCTTGTAACTCTTGTAGGCCCCGTGATAACCAACTTAGGAAAATGCCCGATGAGATCTTCGGTGAATTCATCCGCCGAATCGGCATCTCATTTCAGACTTTCATCGCATCGCTCTTGGCTACAAATTCTTGCATGGTCGGAAGAGCCTCTCCCAGTGAGGGTCTTCGGTCAGAGACCAGTCATTCCGTAACACAAAGCGTACATCCTCCTTCGCATCGTAGTAATGCGAGTGCGCTGCGTCATCGTAGGCTGACATGCCATTCCCCGAAACCATTTCGCAGACTGTCGACAAACTCTGATAGCGTATAATCACAGGCTCTCAACCTGAAACCCTGGTAAGGGTGGTGTCCCTTGCGTTAAGCATGGCCAGCGCATCAACAACAAGAGCTTAATAAGTGGAAGACTGAGCAGGGGCACCGAATCTAACTAGATTGAGGTTATAGTTCTGGCACGTCGAACAAGCAAAATGTCAGACTCTAGGATCGCCTTTGGTACGTCGGGCTGCTTGAACGCTGAGGGGATCTGGGGGGACGGAGGGCCGAAGGTGAAGTGACATTGGCGGAGATGCTGGTAAGAGGTGAGCGCTGACGCTTGGTCGGAGTTTTTGGCAAAGGAGACGCTGGCTGTTTGTTGATGGGCGGAATGAAACCGGACGTGCTGAGTTGGTGAAGAGGCATGCCTAGAACAGGCGCAATGGAAGCTCTGAAACTCTAGGGCGCGAAGGACGAAAGGCAAGCAATGAGTGATGGTCAGAGGATGGGCCAAAGCGTTATGCTTTGTATGATGCTGGATCTCAAAAGGACATCCGCCGGCTTCATATTGGCGATCTTGGCCGCCTTGTCGATGCTCTTGAGCCAGAGTGTGGGTGGGCGAGGCTCTCCGGCTTGTAGTCCGCCTTCGTGTGTCCAGACATGTATCCTCTTTTCTTCTCATTCCATCTCTGATATCACCCTTGGTCACTGCATCTCCGGAAATAGTGTTCTCTCAATCCAGCCATATCGTTTGTTCTACATCCCTGGCACTCCACCGCCAGATGATCTCCATAACCCAGATCTGCTCATGTTCTCTGAAGGCATGAGTCGCCTAGACTAGGACGTGAAGTGCCACATCGGGGTCATAGGGTCTCTTCAACAGAGTGTATAGAATAAGGAGACTTTTAGAACCATATTTAGCACCTATAGATGATATGTTGTAAGAAATCGAAGAACGAAAAGAATTATCTTGCCTGTGAGATGATGTCGTAGAGATTTACCAGAAGTGGAGAATCTCATTGGGTTCTTGCGTGAGCTTTCCAGACGAAAATTCCAGGAAGAGGTGACACATATGATTATGGCATCCCTTCCCAAGACCTACCAGCCGCATCGTCGTGTAAGTCCGTTTCCGCATTGCGAGCACGTGTGCGAATATCCTTGGTGCCATAAGCCTGAGTCCCAAACATCCTAGATATCTTCCACACATCATAATTGTCACTAAGCGTGCGAGCGACTTCAGTTATATGCTTTCTCCGCTTCCGCCGTTTTGGGTTCGCTATTGGTACTTATATAGCCTGAAATAGATATTGCACCTTTCAAATGAGCGAGTATTGCGTCGTAGGCATAGCCATCTTTACTTGTGACAGTTGGAAATCATCCATTTTCAGCCTTCTGTGTACCCCAGCTGAGCAAGTGAGATTTTTTTGAAATAAGCACCGCAAGTACGAATAATCAATCCCTGAGCGCGACTGCCAAAAGGAGAATGCAATACATTACAGATCAATCTCCCAGAGCACGATTGCGTCCCCTGTCGTTGACCTCGGCGAAATACTCTTGTGCAAACCAATCTGAGTTGCAGCGTTGTTCTTGTCTAAGCTCTCCCAGAATAAGCGACGATCATGGCTTGATAGTAACGTCTTGATAATTCCTCTACTTGACTGACCAGTGCCATCATCTGTGGGCTTGTAATCTCTCTTAACCGTTTGTCCCATCTTCGCTTAGCAACGAACTCTCTGACATCGTTGTGCTCCACGATGTGGAGCGGAAGGTTAGTACAGAGCGAGTTGCCAGTATCTGTAAGGAATCCCGAAACGACGATGGATGTTTCACCTGCTAAGCAAGAACCGTCCGACGTTATGGCTTGTGGTCCGGGATTGCAAAACATGAGCCATTGCCAGCACGAAATTAAATCAAACCTGCAGAAGACAATGGAGCCAAACAACGGCCGCAGGGTGAGTCGACCTAGCGGAGTTCGTCCCATAGAACGGCTCTGCTGACTCACTGCGTCACATTCTCACCACGAAGTTAAAATAATTACAAACCTCGCTGTTGCTTGGGGCGCCGGATGAATGCAATCAAGCCTAGTTCGTCGCTTTGCAAGTCTTCCACGCAGGTGAATACAAAGAGAATGTGGGCCTCTCGGGTTTGCTGTGTTCAGCAGGGTCAGGGACACATTGTGCATCTGTCCAGCTGCCTCCCTGTCATGTCATTGCCTGTCGGAGCTCTATAAGTCTCTGTATCAGTTCTCGAGTATCTCGGAGCTCGCGTCGGAAGCCTTTGGGAATCCCGTTTTGACTCATTGTATAGACGCCGGCTCCGACCAATTGCTTGCTTGCAGATGATCTGAAGGCGAGAAACTGGGGACAAACTTTTCTGCTGAGCATAGAGATCGTCGTCCGCCATGACTGCACGCAACTATGAGATGTGCACAACCAGAGTCGACAGTGTACGTCATGCACGCTGTCTGGGAAGGTATGCGTTCTGGGGTGGGCAGAAGCGCTGACAGACGAGTGGTCTCATGATGGACTGAATCAATGATTGTCGTTATTGTAGGGTCAATGAGGTTCCGTTAAGCGACCACACGTATGAAATCCATCGTTCCATGGAGACCCATACCAAGCGAAGAGTTTCTGACGGCGTTTTCCCTTTCCGCGTTGGCCGCACAGCCTCTGCTCCAGGACAATTGACAGTTCTATGTCGGAGAACGAGCTGTAGAAGAAATACGATGGCACTGAAGGCCCACGCTGGTCATTATAGTCTTTCATATTTTGTGGGAGTTTTCAATGCAGATGTGAAGTTCTTGAACAGCTAACCGTACGGTACTGTCCCTAGAAATCGGATGAATATCGAAAGACTTGATTGGAATAATGACCTCCTCCCCAGAGGTCTGGCATGAATCTTGAAGCAGGAAAGCCCGCATGGTCTGAAACATGAACAATCGTAGCTCAGAATAAGTTGATGAGGTATGTTGGGCGTGTAAGGAAATATATAGTACAGAAACAGGAGGTGTAGGATTGTAAAACCACTAATGACCTCAAGACCAGAGACGAGACGAACTGACGTCCTGTCGATGGACTGTGCATATTCGTTATCTTGAGCAGTAATTGTCCAGAAGACACGCAACGGCTTCGGTGTCGTAGTACTAATGTTAGGGCGAATTGCTAGCCCCAAGGCACAACCACGCCTGTGTTGACCGAACGAGATAGCGTTCGTCTTGACCTAAAGGCAAGGTGATCCTGTATCCCGTCAATAGCTACACATTAGAATGTTTTGGCCGAAATACCGTTGCAGGGATGCCAAGATGGAGCTAAAGCAGAAAACAGTGGAAAATCGCGCAGATTTCTAACAAGAATCAGCTACATTGAACTTAAAAGCCTTTTCAAACATATAGCCTCTATCCTCAAATTCAACGATCCAAGTGAAACAGCAACCTTTCAACGTCTCGCGCGACCGGTCATCTATCCCGAAGCCATACTTACAACCACAACTCTACAGGAAGAGAATGCCACTACCGATATGTGTCCGCCAGTCGATCGACGTTGCTCAGTACCTGAAAGAAGCCCGAGAAATGCCAGTGCTATGGAGAGTTCGGGAACCTATCGATAAACGCGAAATCCTCGCTCATGCCGCCAACATCCCACTTGCGGACCTCGAGACTGTGACACTATCATTCCGTACCGCAAAGGTTTCCTGGGCTGATTGGGAAGCTGTTACACCCACCGCTGAGGATCGAACGAGGATTTATGAGTGCGCACTACTCTCAATACCTGCCGTGAAGGTTGCGCAAGAATGGTATCTCCGGCAAGGACTTTGGCCATATTCGGGCAAGAGAATTACATGGAATAAGAAGATCACTGTGTTTCTCTCAGGATATCCTATCAATGTAAAGGAACAACCAGCAGGTCAGGTCAATGTCGACAGGGCATTAACCACATACCGCATGGAGTCAGGGTGGGAAGAATTAGTAGCGAGGACCGAGGACATGTGTATCGACGAATAGACATGGACATCGCGGGTCCGCTAGGAGGACTGAACAATTAATCGAAGATGTGCCTCTAGATTTGTGCCTTACAATCTCCAAGTGTTCTTCAAGTCTGGCCATCATGATCAGTGCCCTGTGAGCCAACTGAACGTGAATAAACGTACTTGCCTCATCGTCATCGATATATAAGCATATGTGCGTACAGATCCAAGAGTGAGTATGTCTGATGACACCTTATATGAGCTCGATTTTAAGGTCGGCACTATGCACTCAAGTCGAAATGCGTGGGGAAAAAACGTTAGATCATGAGAAACGTTGTCTCGGAAAATGATAATAATTTGGCCAATAGCATTATCAATGAGGGGAAATGGCAGCGAGATAGCTAGCTGTTTGATTGCCTGCTCCAGAGGTAAATTGGCGGTGCGCTTCGATTTCTAGACTTCAAAGGTTCCTGATTGAAAACGAGGAGTGACTGTTTCGGCATCTCAATGATCTGGAGCGACCCAGCCGTTGCTCTGACATGAATTCGATGCGTGGCAAGGAGGACTGCACTGTCTTAGTAAGACCCCTTTTCGTCATCATGACCATTTGTGGCATGCCTCCTACATTCCCTCGGATCGAAAAATTGGTGTCATTACGAAGGATAAGATACGTTTCAATTGTTTGCCTCTTTTGTAACGAGCTATTATGAGGCGATTACTCTCTCGTATAAGGTCAGAATCTTCCCAAGGTTAAGAGTGCCTGCTGGCCAGGATTTGTTCAGATTTAGTAGCGGGTGGAACAACAAGACCTTAGATACTTAAAGTCTGATCATTAAGTCTTTCCATGGCGACCTGCCTCATAAGCATCAACTGTATATGATACGCTCGCGGTCTAGCAGATGATATGTTTCGATGCAGCGTTGCTAATTCCTCGTGGCATTGCAGGTTACTCGCCACGCAAGAGTTGCAGGAAATTGCTCCGTTCTGTCGTGCACACTCTATGTTCAGTTCGCGGCATTGATCGCATGTCTTAGCTTTTCTCTGGACCTCGTTATTGCGGGCAGTTGCGGCTGATTGAGCACTTTCGCGTGCTGAAGTGACATTCGTCTCTATCACACCGCCCTCCTCATCAAGATTGACCAGCTGGTCGGCCTTCCAGCGAATCCGGCAATGATCAACCAAAGTTCTAGAGGTGCCGCCTGTGCTCGTACTGCCCACGGCAAGACTCCACCATTGAGCTGGCCTTAATAGACGATGATACCGGTTTCTGTCAACTTGCTCCTCCATGATGTTTCGCTGCAATATTCCATATCGGAACGGGCAAGTGCTTGTAGGCTTGGCGTCACGCCTGTAAGATGGCTTTCAGAGATTGGATCAATCGAGAATGGCGGATGTAGACCCATAATTTCTTTTGCAGACGGCTGGCTTAGTATCTCCTTTGCCATGTTCTTCTCACCGAAGAATTGTGTGAAGAGGTCTTTCCAATCAACGGATATCTTGTGCTTCTTGGGCTCAATGGTCAAGCTCGGCATCGCGCAATCACGTAAACCACCGCGGACCTGCGTCAGAAAGATTCCATGAGTGTAATCGTACATACGCAAACGAGTTTTTGGCCCGGAAGTGTTAATTCTGCCGAGCCTCCCTGTCCCCACTCTTTCTCCGACATATCCGAAGATCCGATCCCACGGTTTTGTATCAGCGTCTGGCTGAACACATGTAGTAGAGAACTCAGCTCTCTCAGGACATTCCGGATTGAAGCCAGTGAATTTAAGACCATCAGCATAGGTGACGGGAGGCGCGCGATCTGAAACGGCTATAGCATCAGAGTACGTCAGTCATGAAATTCGACCTTTTATGATGGGTTAAGCTCAGAAAATTGTGTGTTTCTGAGTGGCTTCCCTGGCAAAAGCAGCGATGCAAGTATGAATGCAGCAAGTGATACAAAGACGCTATTACACAATGGAGTTGGCAGATGATCGCTGCCAGATGATTGAGACTATGAGACCTTACCATATGCGACGTATATTGAAGTTTTAGGTAAGTGCTCAGACTCGAACATATCCTCAATTGCAGCTTTAAATTGGCGACAGACGAAGCGCACTGTCGTCCAGAGGTGAGTAAGCTCATCTTGACTTTTACAATCTCGAAAATTTTCCAAGATGAGATCCAGGATCTCGGGAGGGAAAGAAAGACTCGTCGACATTCTGGCCTGTGTGACTTTCGAGTTGTAAAGGCTAGAGGAAGAGATGGCCAGGCAGTAGTAATGATCGTATTGATTCGGACGGTGTATAGTAAGAACAAGAAGACGGTATAACCCGCCCTTGATTGGAATGAGTTGAATTCAACGGTCTGCTACTCCGTCAGATTCCCGAAGCGGACCGTGGTACGGAGTATTGACTTTGTAAACGGCTTAATTCCATTGCTCATGAAGAAACTTCGTCGCACTTGAGCTAGCTGGAGCAGAAGTCTTCGGCTCGGAATGTCCAGCAGGTATAAATATTAAAGGTATTGACCCAATCATTGTGTTGCTGTTGAGGTTATATATGACGAAGTTCGCAGAAATTATCGCCAAGCCACTTAAGCGCTTGGCGCTTCGACATCGGAGTCTTTCGATGCACCACCCATGAAATGGGTTTTTCGAATTCGCCATAGATCACTCTCGGTCAATCAGCCCATCATCAATCCATCGATCGCTCTCCCAGACTTTTCTTTAGAGATTGGCGCACCCTCTATCATCATCCCATCGGCTGGTGAGAACCTTGATGCCAAGTAATATACTCTGAGAGAGCATCTGAACAAAGAACCGTAGAAACCCAAACACACCCCACCCTCCTACCCCTCACCCCTTCTCCCTTCCCCCCTCCCCAAAACCCCTACGCCCTCTTCCCCCCCACCTCCCCCTCCCCCAGCACCTCGGGCCTCACCCCCAAAACCCACCCCCTCCACACCATAAACGGCATCAAAGCCCCCACACACCCCCCCAGCGCCCTCCTCGTCAACCCCCCCTCCACCTCCTCCCCCCTCAGCGCCTGCCAAAGCATCACCGCGATCAACGCTCCCTCACCCGCCCCCAGCGTCATATACGCCGTCCAACGCTTGTCCCTTGCGCCTTTCTGGTTGGGGAGCGCGAGGAGCAGCTGGGGCGTGAGACCGTAGACTATGGCGGCGAGGTATTGGAGGAGCTGGATGGATGCGGGCGAGGGGTTGGGGGAGGAGGCGGTGAGGGAGGGGGTGGAGCTGGATGTGAGGGAGGTGAGGATGGGGTGGGGGAAGAGGAGCATGAGGGTTGCGCCGAAGATATTGGCGCTGGCTTCGAGGGCGAGGGCGAGTTGAATGGTGGAGAGGGAGGACATGATGTTGGAATGACTTGGCTGAAGCGAAGAATCGAAAAGGAAGTGTTCTCGGTCTCGGGTGAAAGGTGAGGTCATGTGGTAGGGCTGATATGAAAAGCGGTGATTGGCTGTCAGACACTTGACGGCTCAAGGCTGCGATTTTAACGTCTTCACGTTTCCATCAATGGTTCTTGCAGGAATCTTACGACGGGATCACGGTTGCAAGGAGATATAGCTCATGGCCTTGCCCTCGCCGTGGGCTCTGGTGAGACAACAAAAGCTCCGTAATGCCCTACGTAGATGAGGCATTCTTCGAAAGAAGCTTGTGCCTCTGAACATCCAAATTGCTGCAGAAAGCGAGAGGCTGCGACGGGGGTGGCAATGTTACATAATTCCAGATTATATTGAGGCTATATACATTACTTCATGCCCACAATGGCTCCAAACCACCTTGCTCCAAGCCACCGGCTAGGGCACAGGAACTGCACCGCAATTCTGAAGAGTAAAGACACAGATGCCCATGCAGATACCATTCATTATACATACTCAACCTCACAATCCTGGCCGTCACTCGCGGCCTGCTTCGGGGCACTATGTTGAGACCAAGATTGAGGCTTACGGCCCTTGGTCCCCCAAACGCTCGCACCGTCATTATTCCCCGGCCCTGTCAACACAGTCGTGGACGCCGGCCCCGAGGCAGCTTCCGAGGACGAAGAGGCGCCATTGCCTTGTGCACTTGATGCCACAACCACTGTAGACATGGTGGTGGGCTGATTGTACGGTGCGCTAGTACCCATCAATCCGCCTGTTCCAGTCGCAGAAGCGGTGCTGTTGAGACTCCAGCTCATGGACCCACCGTATGACATTGGTGCGTTGCCTCCCGGGCCGCCTGTCGAGGCAGCAGAGGGAGGAGTAGGAGGCATGTACGTTGAGGTTGGCGGTGGTGCTGAAGCGCCGGTGCTGTCTGTCGAGGCAGCAGAGGGAGGAGTAGGAGGAGTGTACGTTGAAGTTGGCCGTGGTGCTAGAGCGCTACTGCCAGCGGGGACGGAGGTTGGGGAGCCGCTGGGAGGTGGTACGCTGGATGAACCGCTGGAAGGTGGTGCGCTGGATGAACCGCCCGATGATGGTGGGGCGGGGGTCGTGGTGTTCGTGCTTGTGCTACCTGAGAATTTGCCAGCGATGCACTTCGTCAAAAGTGGCTGGTCTGTCCATGTTGAGCCGCTCTTGGTAGGTGTAAGGGAAAGGACATAGGAGCTGGGATCGAACGAGCCGGCTGCCCAGCCCATCATCCCAATGTAAGCGCCCGCGTTTTCGTTCAAGAAGTCGGCTACCTGGCACAAGTCTGTCAAACAGGATGGGTTGTCGCTCCCACCGCCGATCTCGGACAGTAAAGCAACGCGCTTATTCTGGGTGAGGTACGTCGCAAGAGGCTGAAATGCATTGCTGATGACGTTGCTGACGCAGGCAGCGTGGGTACCGGAGTTATCACTGTCGAGGTATTTGTGAACGTCAAAAATTAGGTTGTCTTTGGAGCCGTCCAGATTCGTGACCTTGCCAAGAGCAGCGGCGGAACCAGACGAGACGAAGGATTCGGCGGAAGTATAGCCTGTACCAGGTAGAAGGATGTGTTGAGTTGTTGCACCGGCTTTGCGGATTGCAGTTACGGCAGCTTGACAAGAGGCGGCCCAGGTGGTCATGTCGGGAACTTGACAGTATGATCAGTTGCAGCTCTATAGGAGAGGTTGGGTTGACTCACTTTCATGAGGCTCATTCATGAGGCCCATTACGACTTTTTCTTCTTGAGCGTACTTCGTGGCCAGTTGACTCCACAAGTTGGCGAAATGTTCATCTTTAGGGCCACCCTGACCGATAACCTCTCCATTCCAGCGGGCATAGTTGTGGATGTCAATGATACAGTAAGCACCAGTGACCAAGCAAGCCTTGACCAGGTCGTCGTATTTCTTGAAATTCGTTGCGTCGAGAGTGCCACCAACTTGGTTGTTGACGAGATACTGCCACCCAACGGGCAAACGGAAGACGTTCAAACCGTCGTCGTCGACGAAGTGCTTCATCTGACCAGCACCGTCCTGGCCATTATACTGATGTAGCGGAGGGACAACCTTGGAAAGATCGCAAATTCCCTGCAGCCATGATCAATAGACGTCCTGAGCGAGTGCCTAGGGATTCGGAACGTACAGTGGTATCACAGCCAAAGTCGAAGCCTCCGATGTTGACACCGGCCCAGGCCATACCAGCAGCGACGGTCCGGCCTACGCTGAGGGCAACAATAGACCCAGCCAAAAATGAGGTATACATGATGCAATTGAGACGGAAGAACTTGCTTGGGTGTATGCAAGCGATGAAAAGGAAAGCGAAGGGCGGCTAAATGTAACAGCACTGACAATGAGATGCGTTCACCGAACGATCAACCTAATCAACAAGCGCAAGCAAAAGTCAAAAGAGTGAGACTGATGCTTGATTCTTAAACCAAAAGAATGACGAGTACTTAAGGAAGGTGGGAGAAAGGAATGTGCGGGAGATCATCATTTGAAGCGTGCGGGACTCGAAACATGATACTCCGGGAGATTTGCCCGTTAACGATAGGGGAGCATCGTGAGAAGCCAATCTCTTGGCGTCAGATGAGCAAGGATGCCGCCGAGCTCTTTTGTCTGAGTGCGGATAAATGGGCGAGGATGAAACATTGACAGCTGCCGTTTCTCTCATCTCCACCGCCCGTAGACTTTAGATAGCATACATTAGAGGAATGCAGTCATGCCGTGGATGCCTCTAAGGCTTGATCGTCGGAGAAAGTGCACAAAATGAGAGACGGGCTTACGACCAGAATGGCAGCTGACTGAGCTCAGGCTGGAGGGAAGATGGAGACGCCGAGGTAAGAAATGAAGTGAAGTGAAGTGATACAGAGCGGTTGGGGCTGTTGGCCGAAGATCTCTCCGGCAAGCGAGATAGTCTCGCAGTCTCAGTCTCACGGTCTCATCGAGTACGGAGTAAGGTACTTACTTTATTTTAGGTTAAGTTTCCCTTGGTGCCCTTTTTGGGTGTTTCATGCGCCGGCTAACGGGCCATCGAAGCGGCCCCTATGAACGATGGCCTCGGTAGGTCTCCGCGTCTTCCATTCTTTTGCTGGATCCAAATGTGTGACTCGAACCACTGGCATGCACGCACCATGTTGGACATCGGGTGGGGGTCGAATCGCTTCAGGCCCTTGGGACAGGGTCGACACGTGCCCGGAGGAGAGCATATCCTGGTACTCCAACCACCAGCTTAAAGCTTCTCGTCGCTGCATATCTAACCCCGGCGTAGATCAGCACCATCGGACGTACCAGCGGTGGTGCGGTCAGCTAGAATAAACACAATTATTAGTCCTTACCTTAGACTACTGTAAACATTGGGTTTCTCACAGTCCTTTGCTTCGCTCAACGGAGATAAGCAGCACGTTTCTCTATTAATAAGTACTTAGTATCTTGTGCCGGGCAAAACCTTGTAGCATACAGTTCACGCCCTAAGATCAGCAATCGCCCATTTTGTAATGTAGCATGTGCAACGAAAAATTGCACGCAAAACTCGAGCAGCCTCAAAATCGCCCGACACTGCGACAACGACGTAGCCGTGCCCCACCAGCTGTGTGGTCCCCAGGCGGGCCCAGCCGAAGTGTTTTGAATCGTTGCGGTCCTTAATTTTCGAGTCCCAAAGGCGGCAACCTACGAGCCCGGTGGGGGCGGAGGTGGTTGGTCACTTGGAGGCTAGACAGTGTTAGGACTCATGAATGGAGGGAGGAATGAGTGAACTTACTGGAGGTGGAGGAGCACTTCCAGGCGGTGGTGGTGGAGGAGCGCCACCATTGGAATCTCCATAGCCGCCGTACATCGAGGGAAGGCCCGGTGGAGCACCCAACCCTCCAGCGCCGCCGCCCAGGCCAGGAGGAGCTCCCATACCGCCGTATCCGCCATTGGAGCCTCCATATCCTCCAGGATAGCCGCCGTAGCCGTAGTCTTGTTCACCGGATGGGGGTGGTGGAGGAGCGTCTTGCTGTCGCTGCCATGGAGCGGCACTTCCGGGAGGGGCACCGTATCCACCTTGCCCGTAGCCACCGTAGCTATCGCCTCCTCCGCCACCAGCGGCCCACGGACGGGATGATCCTCCATCGCGGTTGTAGTCGTCACGACGATTATCGCCCCCTTGTGCCCATGGAGCAGCTGCACCAGTAGGGCCACGCTGCCACGGCTTGAGGTCTCGTCCACCGTCATCACCGCCGCCACCGTTGTATGCCCCCGGTCCAGCTTCGATGCGCTGTGGAGCAGCCTCGCCAGGTGCGCCACCCGACAGTTCGTTCATTAATTGCTAGAAATCACCTTAGTAAGATCCGATTCGGATAGAATGAAGGTAGGGCTTACTTCGTATTCACGATCCACGGCATCACCTCCACCGATCGCTGGACGGCCAGGCGCAGGGCCATCGTTGCGCCAGTTCGCCCCACGTTGACGGTCAGGACAGTCTCTCGCCATGTGTCCAGAGTTCCCGCAGACGCGGCAAATGATACTCGCAGTGAAGTTGCGCTGCTCCGGGCAATCGTACTTGCGATGTCCGATCTCACCACCTGCATGATTCTTAGCATATTTTCTCTCAACAAGTCCGATGAACGACTAACAATTTTGGCATGCTTGGTTCTCATCGTCACGGAGAGTTCCGTTAAGGGCTGCGAGTTCGCGTAGCTGGTTGCGCTTGAGTTCATTCTGTCCTTCCGGAATCGAGGCGGCCTAACAACTTTTAGCATAACAGCCACACCAAGGAGTGCATGGGAGACCTGCAGTTTCAATGACATTATGGATTAGCTTCTTTGCTTTGTTGACCTTCTCTTCCGTATCGGCCATGATCAAGCAGTGTAAGTCTTCTTCCTGGTTGCTAGTGTGAGCTGCGTCAGAACGACCTTTTCCCTCCTTCACGGAGCCTTTTCCACGGATGGCGATTTTGGCCATCGACTCGGTTTCCATCTTTTTCAATGTATTGCCTCGTGGTCCAATGAGTAGTCCAACTTTAGTAAACGCGCAAGCTAAGTGTTAGTCTATGCAGCTCAAGAGTGGGAACGTATGCGCGGTGTTAGGGGTTAGTGGCTACATAAGGTGATTCCTCAATAAGAAACCATATGCATCACCATGAATAGAAATGAGACAAGGTCAAGGAAAGGGTCAAAAGGGAAAGGTTAGGAGTTAGAGGTTTAGTTATCATACTGAAGTTAATTTCCGGGTAATCATTGACCGGCACATAGACCTTCTCTTGTGTCTTGGTTGGACGTCTGTAGTCAGAGGGTGGGTGGTAGTTGGGGATGATCTTCATGGCTTTCTCAATCTGTTTGTGGCGCTCATCTTCGAGACGCTTACGATAACGGTACTCGCGGGTATTGACACGGCGACCGAAATTATCGTACTGCGGTGGAGGCGAAGGTGATCTGCAAGACGGGGTGGTGTTAGCTATTGTTGATGTTCTATAATCCTTGGTGAGTGACTTACCTATCGCCATCTGCTGGGACAACGTCGTTAATTCGCAGCTTCTCACTGATTTCTTGAATGCGCAGATGCAAAGTGTAAGCTTCGAGTTGTTCATTTGTCATATTGGCTTTGATCATAGTAGGTAAACCCATCAAGCCAGCAGCTTTGTTCTCTGCAGCGTCTCCCCATCGGTTCCGCTTCTTGCGTCGTTTCTCGCCGCCATCAACCGGGTCAGCTGCGGTTCTGTTAGTATTTACCAGAGCTTTTGGATAGATGCACAGCTCACCTCTCTCTGGGCTACGTCCACGCTTGTATTGACCGTCAGACACGCCGTTGAGAGGTTGAGAGGGGTTGCAGCCTCCATCCTCCACAGGTGGAGAGCCTGAGTCTCCTCCAAATCTACGACGATTTCCCAAGGGAATGTTGTTCGAGCCAGTGATGCCTTGATTGCGCCAGGCCATCTTTGCTGTCTGTCAGATTAAGGCGGTGTCAGTGACGGTATGTGCAAATCTTTGAAGGGGAGAAAATGAAACGGTTGCGAGTCCAGGTCAAATCAATATTTTAGCGCTAGCCACATCTGTCGAACACTTCACTCAAGGCTTGGCATCAGACGCGGAGTCCTCTAATACGCATGAGTCCGTCACTTTTGACAACTCATTATTATTCTCATTCACTATCTGGCCATGAAGAGCACGAGCTTGTAATTGTCATATTCCAGCTCTGAATAACGCTCGATGGGATTTGCACTTTAGAATGAGACCATTTGAGCAGTTTCTCCACTTCAGCTTGGAACCCCATCACCTCCTAGTCAACAAGATCTTCTCCTCCTCAAGCTTCCGGAATATGTTCCGAACTGAAGCCAAACCAGATCTGTGGATGCCGGAAGCAAGGCCGATCTCGCAACCGACCCACCTTGATCCAATACCCTGAACTCCAGGCCATAATTATCGAGCGTCACCCCTCGAATAGAGTCTTATCTCGACGCTAGCACCGCTTTTGTATCCTCATCCTTGCCCAATAAGCCCAAGCTCCTGATCTGTCCAGCCTTTGGTGCGTTTTCTCTCGGATGCGCGGCCTCTGCTCTGCGGTACGCAGCTTGCAATGCTGCGATCTTTGCTGCCTATCATTGCAGATCATATCAGAACTGTGCGACCTTCAATGCTTTCGCACTGCGGTATAGGAACGCACCTCCTTCCTGTGGTGTAGACACTCGTAGTAGTCATCTAAGGCGGGTATGCACTTCTTAGCGCCAGAGACGTCGTCGACATTGGTATTTACAACGTAGCAGGCTAGCAGCTCTTGCCAGAATGGAAAGCAGCGGGATGGGCCTACGTGCTGTCAGCCCAATCCTCCCTCCAGGTATGAAGCGAGCATGGAGGAATCGAGGAATTCAAGCTCGGAGTGCTCATCTAAGACAACGTACCACCGGCAAGCCCGTATCCAGATGCCATTATCGCCGGTTGTTTAGACTGTGACAGGCCAAATATGAAAGCCAGTCGCGCAAAATCGAAGGCCAAGATCCTAAGACGGCGGCTACACGGCGGCTAGCGCGGCTATTCAAGGGACAGAGCTTACCTCTTGATCCATTCCCTTTTGACATTCAAATCCAGGGCCTCGTTGGCAGATCTTTGTGCATGAGTGAGATGTGAATGTGCCAAACCAGATTGTTTGCCGAAAGCATATCTACAGTCCAACGACCACTTACCCTCCAATGCAGCAGCATCGTGGGGTTTCGGTGGCCCCACGACGCACAGCCTCTGTTCAACGGCTCTGCCGGAAAGCAGAATCTCAGGAGCGGGTACCTCAGGCAGGCTGAAGATACCTCTCTATTCTCTTGTGCTCGCTCTGCTTTCAATTCTCGTGGCTTCGATACCTCATGCCTTTGACGCTACTTACCGGTTGACATATCCGCGGCGCAACCCCGCATCGATCTACGCAATTGCGGAACCCCACATGTTCTGCATTGATCGGTGTTCTGCCATGGTTCAAGCTTCGGAATATTGACCCCTTTCTCTAATCTCTTTTGTCTTTCCAATATAATTCACTGTCATCATCTCTATATAGCCAGCATGACTGATACGCAGCAGCCCATCCGCATCAAAGATGACGGGGGCGCTCACGGCGTCGACAGCTCGAGCCAGGAACCTTCACCAGACGATAGCAATGGTGCACCATCAGCCAAAACATTCCAGGGCGCGGGAATATCCTCGCCTCTCAAGCTCGCGCCGGAAGAACACAAAAGCAAAGCCAACATCAATGACGATTCAAAAGAAGTCGACCAGTCCAAAGACACCGATCGCTACGACCCCAACTTCACCCAGAATGTCATCAATGCCACAGGACCTAAGACTTCTCCTCGAATGCGAACAGTCATGTCATCCCTCATCCGCCACATCCACGACTTTGCGCGCGAGGTTGATCTCACAGTCGACGAATGGATGGCCGGGGTTGAGATGGTATGTTCAGTCTCACCCCGCAAAGGAAATCCCAAAACATTAATCTCTCCCTCCCAGATCAACGAAGCCGGCCGGATGTCCACCCCTGTGCGCAACGAAGGCCAACTCCTCTGCGACGTCCTCGGCCTCGAATCCCTCGTCGACGAAATCACCTACAAGCTCGCCACCTCCTCCACCTCCCTCCCCACCTCCACCGCGATCCTCGGGCCCTTCTGGCGCGCCGACGCCCCGCGCCGCGACATGGACACCAGCATCGTGCACGACATCCCCAACGGCGACCACACCTACATGCACGGCCTCGTCAAGGACTACCTCACCAACGCCCCCATCGCCAACGCCGAGCTCGACGTCTGGCACACCGCCCCGAACGGGCTGTACGAGCAGCAGGACGAAAGGCAAGTGGAGTTCAACCTCCGCGGGCGCTTCACCACGGGCGCAGACGGGAAATACGGCTTCTACTGCCTGCGCCCCACCTCATACCCCATTCCCAACGATGGGCCCGCGGGGAAACTCCTCAAGCTCCTCGATCGCCACCCGATGCGCCCGGCGCACATCCATTTCATCGTCACAGCGCCGGGGTATAAACCGATCATCACGCAGATCTTCGATAGGAGGGACAAGCATATCACCAACGACGCGGTGTTTGCGGTTAAAGATAGCCTGGTCGTTGACTTTCAGCCCAGAAAGGGGGACCCGAAAGCGGACTTTGAGCTGGAGTATGACTTCAAGCTGGCGACGTTTGAGGAGGCGAAGCACAATAGCTTGGCGGGTACGACGGCGGAGAGTGCAAGTTCTGGCGTTGGGGCGGTGCATAAGGCGTAAGGAGGTTGCCTTAGCCGGAGCGGCAAGGCAATGGTCGCCGTAAGAGAGGAATGGAAACAACAAGAGATAGCAGTGCCACGATGTGCTCGAGATCGATCGGCGTTCATGGAAGGCGTACTCTACATGCCTGTAGTCGGTACGGACTCGCCCCAACATTCATACATAGCTCATACTGGATGCCATCCAGTATTACCACAGTATGTGAACTCAGTCGCGTGCGTATAGAACTTTGCCTACAGAAGTAATGTCTCCGTCTCGCCTAATACCTTATCCCAATGCCCTGACACCGGGTAGGTGCTTCTGCTCAGTCTGCTTGGCAACCCCCCATCGGACTCTATGTTGTTGCTCCCTTCAGATAGTCCGACCACATGCCCACGACAGTTCAACGCTTTACCTTCTTGACATTGGCCCCTAAGTGGTTATTCAGCCCAATGCCATTTCGTCAACACGTTTTTTAACAGATTGCATGGTATTCCTTCACCTGCTTTGAGTGAAAATCAGCGTGCTGCTGGCGCGTATGGGATGTCAGAGCAGCGCTGGTGTCTAGATAAGATAAGGTCATGGTCTTGCAAATGCATTACCTTTCACCGGGTCTGTTCCGGGAAGATAGATTAGTCTTTGCAGGGTTGTGAAGGATAGGCATGGACTACAAAGTTCTTCATTATGAACGGTCATTAATGTAAAGGTGGGCGTAGTTGCATGGGTCGAACAATCGCACGTAGAACAGTCTGATCCCCTACGTTTTCCACTACGCTCTGCAAGAATGGCGTATCTTTGCCAGAGTATAGCAGCCTCTGAGAACCCTCATCGAACCATACCGGTACGCTATAGCTGCATACCCATAGCCCCAAGCCGCTACACGTCGCAAACGGCTGGCCCGAGAACGAGAAACGGCCATCCGTGGACGCTGTTTGAAGTAGCCTGCATCGTTGCCACATCCAACGACAGGCTCCCATCCACCCATTCAATATTGATCCTTTCAAGATCAGGGAACCTATCGTCTTCTTTTCTCGTCCTCAAGAGCAGCCCAACCTGGCGCTCCTGGCGCTTCGTTTCGGGATCCCCATGTCTCGGTTCGTTAGCAGAGTGGAGAGTCAGCTGCACTAGGCGCGGAGGCAGCGTGTCGGACAGCAGCCGCTCGTGTGCGATGGGTGAGAGTCCGATAAGGGAATGGGGGGAGGCGGTGGAGAATGCGTTTTGGTCGATGATGACAAGCTTGCCGATCAGGAGGCTGAGGTCTGTGGTGAGTTCTTCGAGCTTGTGGAAGGGCTGGAGGCTTCCCATGCACACGGCCGGCTGGGTTTTGGGCAGGATGGTAAGGCTTCTGAGCGTGTTGGTGCATTGCTTCTGCAGCGCTTTAACGATGCCGGCAGGATCGAATGTCTCGAACGCACCACCGTTTAGGAGATGTTGACCGGGCCAGTAGTGAAATGACTCGAGGCTTGTGCAGCGGGCCAGGTACCCGCATACCACGGACGAGTATATAGAGCAGCTTGAGAGCGTCAGGTGGGTTATAGCAACCGTGAGGGACAGAGGGTAGTATGTCGGCCTTTGTTGCTCATCATAGCCGTATGCGCTGACTGAGGCGTTGTGCACAGAGAGCGTCTTCATTGAAGGCAGGTTACCAAAGTCCGGCAGCATCGGAGGGTAATCGATATAGTCTGAGAAGTCAGGGTCGTGGGCTTCGAGGTGCAGGCTTTCAAGTCGGGTGAGGCATTGGATTGGATTGTCGCATGAAATCAGGTCGATGGTATGGCCGAGATCCATATGGTCACTGTTGATAAGGCGCACATGCTCGAGGTTCGGAAGCAGGGTTAGCAACAGTATGAGGAGGTGCTCCTCATCTCCTTTCTTCATTTCGCACAGCAACCACTCCAACATCCCTGAAAAGACGTATCAAGACGCTTTCAACGTCTTGCTGAAAAGTTCAGAGTCTTCGATATTGTACTTCAAGTGCAAGGTTGACTCGTTAAATTCAAACTCCCAGCCTTCAACGTCCATCCTCAGTACATAGTCGGCAATCCGGGGTTGATTCAGTATTGTCTCCAGAAGTCTTGCCGGTGCTCCCCGAGGCGTGCTCTTGTGGTATGTGAAAGTAAGATAACTTCGCTTCAATTTATAGTGCTCTCGGAGCAGCCATTCGAGGTTCTGCCGAAGGATCTTCGAGACCTGCAAAAACACCTCTAGATCCCCTGGGTGAATCTGTTGTAGGATGAGGTCGAACACCTCGTTCGGGAGCTCTGAAAGGACTGGCATGACGATGCTATGGAGATTGCTTGTTCTTTGTGATGCAGCAAGGGTGTTCCATGACGAAGAAGATTGTGGGCCTTGTGCGTCTTAGCATTTGACATGGTCCGACCAAGCGCGTTAAGCGCAGTACTGCAGCGATAAAGTGTTAACGCCTTCACTCGTCTCCTCCACGAACCCTGGTCTTGTTAGGCTTAATATCCATAAGTAAAGATTTCTTCTCTTGCCACCAAAGCTTCAGGAGCGAGACTCACAGCCTCTACATGCACAGTGTCGCTCTTGCCTTCGCTGAAGAGGAAGGGATAGTGGCGAAAGTACCTCCTCTAGCTCAAGCTCAGGTGGCCGATCAGATAGCCTTTCATATACATCCGCGACGATCTTCAGGCCTCTTTTCCCCACGTTTCCGAATCCACTCTTCAACCGCTGTCCACAGCCAATCGCACACCTGTTATTTGAATATTAGGCTTCTCTATGCCCACACATTAAACTAGAAAGCTTGACACTTGCCGAAGCGAAGAGTAGAAGGTACCGTCCCGAGCCGCATACAGAAGTATCATTCAGAAGCAATCAACGACCAACAGTCGCCAAAGGGTATAGAAAGGCGTTCTTTCGTACAGTGTAGAAGCAGTGGCACATAGCAATGACAGAACGACTTACACACAACCTCAACTCCAACATCACTGTTCGGCCAATGTGCCTCGCCACCATTCTTTGCCTATCAACAGAACTTACAGCCATACCATCCCTATCCCCGTCGCCACCGCACAAGCAGCTATACTCGAAATCCCCCATCCCACTCTCCCTCGGTGCCGCGTGGCGCCACCTACAGCGGAAGCGGTTGACGCGGATTTCGGCGATTGGATTGTAGGTTTTGGGGCTGCTGTCACTTCTGCCGCAGTCGTCGCAGTTGGGAACGTTGTCTCGGCACTAAGCCTCGCGAAAGTTAATTCTGCGGCACTTGATGCTGAAGCATACACAGACACGACCGTGCTCGTCGTGGTATACGTTGATGTTGTAACGGTGGTGGATGTGAGGAAGTAGTAACAGTATCGCCATGTCCAGGTCGTGTAGTAGTATTCAAACGTCACGCCCTCCGTTGTGGCAGGCGGGAGGGATGTTCCGGAGATTGTCGAAGGAGAGTGTGAGGGCAATGGTCCGCTCGTGAAACTCGAGGTCGTGACGGAAGGTATAGACTCAGGGGTAGCGCCGCCGCCAATGGCCCCCAGAAGCGTATTCCCTGCATGACAGGTCCTTGCAGCAAGTTTGTTTCCCGTCGTATAAAACGCAATGCAGGCCATTACCGCAGGCATCTCCATTGTCGCAACACTCCCCACCGTTGGGTGCACAATTCCCATTATTACAGCAGAAATAGCCAGGGTAGCACGTCTTGCCGCCCGAACAGTAGGAGTTGCCCTTGGGTTTGCATCCATATACGCAGCAGTCGCGCCCGTTGTCGCAGGCGCCTCCGTAGAGACAGCATGTCTGGGTGGAAGTAACGCAAGTGCCGTCATCGCAGCATTGACCATTGTCTCCGCCGTTAGGACAGCACTTTCCGGATCCTGATGGGATTAGTAAGGGAGGGAGTAGCCTGGAGGGGAATGCTGACTGTAACAGTAGCCGTAGCCTGCGTCGCAACTTTGGCGCGCCCCAAGGAGAGTTCGTTTGACCGCTGCTGCTGATGATTCGGGGGACGAGAGTCGCTTTTGTACCGGATGGAGCTGGAACATTCAATCTAGGATGCACTACCGTCCCAATATTGAGATCACGGCGAGGGTTGACGATCACGTTGTGAAGCTCGACGAAGGCCGGGGTTTGGATATCAGGATGCGCAGCGCGTGGCAGAACCTTCGTCGCAGCGTTGAAAGAAAAGATCGTAGCATAGAGCAAAGTAGTGAAGAGGAACGGTGACAATGCCATGATTGTTTTTTGCGCCAAGACTGCGAGATCACACCACCAACAGGATAATTTGCGTTTGGTTTTAGAAACGGGTCAACGGAAAGCAATGAGGCAAAGAAGAATGAGTAAAGAGGGTAGGCCTACACATCTTAACCTACTGGAAGGGATGAAGGTCATCAAGATGTGGCCCCCTTTAGAGACTCGAGGCTGAAGCCCAAGCGAAGAAATCCCTTATGGTGGCTTGCGGCTCGAGGCCTGTCCAACTGGCCCGCCTCGATGTGCCAAGTCTCCGTGCTGGGGCCTCGTACTTGGCAATACATGAGAATATGTGAAAGGAGAAACTTGGCAGCGGTTTAGCGACACGGCCACTGTTAACCGGAAGAACGACGAAGGATTGTCCATGGGGGCGGTGCAAGATAGCATACGGTATACATAAAGTGTCTCTAATAGTCCTGGATATGGATTCGTTAATGGTTGCGTGTAAAGAGGCTAGGCTGTTGATGAGCAGCACATCGGTATAGAAACTATACAAGAAAGCTTTAACGTGCTTCGTGCTCCCATAGCCGATGCTGATCGAGAGCAAAGGATGCATCGCAGTAACCCCCAGCGGTGTGGTTCAAGCCCAAGGGTGACAAGATCTCGCGAGATCCTAGTCACGCTAAGCTCGGTTAAGCTTACCTTGATCTAACGTTGATCAGCAATATCCTCGGCCCGACTCACCAGAGGAACTGTTCTGTCTGCCATTGTCGATTTGCATCTCATTCAACCATTGAGAGCCCGTTCGCAGACTTCGAGAGGCTCTCTCTAGCTTATGCAAATCGACATGCGAGATATTGAAAAAGGTGTGGTGTACTGGCGGTCGTTGAACCCACATCCGCACTGAGGACCCAGTAGTGCTACGGAAAGAAAACAACATACAGCTTTTGATTTGAGATTGGTCGCCCTTAATATCCCATGACCGCAGTCGAGTGCGTCTTGCTCGCCGTCACGACTCGGAAATGGCTGACGCCGGACGCAATTCGAAGCCCGTCCACCTCACCCCCAGCCAGCTAGGCACAAAGGAGTAGTACGTGCTCTAGTCGCCGTCTCCGGGATGTGGAAGGTTCTCTAACCATACCATCTAGCTGGGACCAAACTTACAATGTGGAGCTTGAAAACCACGCTTCGGATCCCTCCGATACAGGTACAGTCTGGTTCTCGGATTCTGCGGCCTCTGAGCGGATCCTTGCATACATCCTGTCGCAAGACTTACCCCCGGAGACGAGCTTTCTCGACTTGGGTACTGGCAATGGCGAGATGCTCTTCCGTCTGAGGGAAGAAGGAGGCTTTACGGGAAACATGCTGGGGGTCGATTACAGCGCAAGCAGTGTTGAGCTCGCAAAACGTATTGCAGACAGCAAAGGCTTGACTGAAGGGCTGGCGTTCGAAGTGTGGGATGTTCTAGAAGATAGGGAAGAACCTTCGGCATTTGACGTCGTTCTCGACAAAGGTACCTTTGACGCTGTCAGCTCGAGTGGACAGGGAGGTGTTGAGGAGAGGTACGTACGAAAGGTGGGATCGCTTGTAAGGGAGGGCGGACTGGTTTTGATAACGAGCTGCAATTGGACGGAGAAGGAGCTGAGAAGCTGGTTCGAAGGTGGATCGCTGGAGTATCACGGCAGGATTGATTACCCGGTCTTTCGTTTTGGAGGTCAAACGGGGCAGTCCTTATCAAGCATTTGTCTTAGAAAGCGACAATAGCGCCTTGTGCCCGTCACTGTTCATCCAAATAACATCGGCGTATTAGGTGCTATGCCGATGGATCATTTCTTCGCCGGAGAATGGCAACGACAAGCCATTTCTTCCTTGCTGTGATGTCTTCCTCTCGTGTTTCCGACCATGGCCGGACGTTCCCATACACGTCCCTCTCCCAGATTATCTGCACCTCTAGGCCAGCAGTGGCTGCCACGGTGAAGAATTGAGCGATAGTCGGCCTTCCGGTATGAAAACCGGCTGTAACCCAAACTTGGGCGTGCTCTCTATAAGCAAGGAAGTGCAACATAGATTGAACGAGACTGAGGTGTTCGCCGGGCATCCAGAGACAATCAGCGGACAGGATCCTTGTGAAGTGGCTCGCGTGTGCTGCTGAGAAGGCATCCTCAACTTGACCCCACTCATGACCATGGACGCTTACTCGCCCTCGCAAGTCTTCCGGGATGTTGTTCTTAACGTTGGCGTTTAGACTGGCTTGGAGTTCCGTGTTCGGATAGTCCGAGATCACGACCTGGCTTGCTCCAGCTTTCACAGCGATTAACCCTGCCAGTCCAGTACCTACCCAGATGAGCCTCTCCATCATTTCGATCCATATCATGAGTGCTCACCGACCAGCACCTAATTCAAGCACTCGATGTCCACGTATGTCCCAAGTAGACGCATCGGTGTCAGACGCTTGTACTGGAGCCTCGAGAAATTCGGCAAGTAGCAAGCCCGCGTTCCATAGATAGTGTGCAAAAAGCTTCCGTCCGTCTTCGCTTTCAGGAGCTGCTAGCTCGAGCTTCACATCGCCAAACTGTCTCGACTTGTAGATAACATGTGAGCCCGAACTGCCGTGGAAATTGCGGGTCTCATCAGGGAAGATTAGATCGATTGCAGAATTGAATATGTCTTCGCTAGAAGAATCTAGCGACTTCGGAATCTCCACAGTGCTCATGAGCATGCGAGCCATACCCGAAGGCTAGCGTTTACAGACGTAGACTATCTGGCCTTACAGAAGAGACGTTGTGCAGCATATACGTCACGGATATGTATTGGGTTTTTTGATAGGGGCCAAACGGGAGAAAGGGAATGATACACGGATCAGTGACAGCTATGCGCTGCGCTACTCTTGCACGTTGTGAGATGTCTCAATTCAGGCGTCGCAGTCTTCGATGACACTATGACGGACAAAGATCTGATCGAATAAATGGAATAAACGAACGAAAGGATCCACGCTAGAACGTCCAATCTGGCCCTAGAAGCTGACCCTAATAGTATCTTCATGAGAACCCCTTTTATCACGCCCCGCATTACTTTATCCTGGAGACTATCTCTCTTCCATTAAGAAGACACCAACGCTACAGTAGAGTGAGTTCAGACAGTAGATTTTCACTGGTCCTTCAGTCGGCCATTATTAAGCCAGAACTTGGGTACAGCAAAGCGCAGGGAATGAGCACACTAAAGTACAAGCGCATGGGATGAAGGAAGCACATGGGTCAGTGCCTCACATAATAATTATTGACCAATTGCGCGATAGACATGCCATTGCAAACCACCCGGACGATTTTTCCACTACGGTGTCCCACCACCATTCTTCGCTTGCTCACCCCCATTCACCTGCTCACCTCCACACACCTCAACGACTCCATCCACCTCATCATCCCCTCCCTCTCCTTCAGTACCCTCCTCACCACCCCCCCCAAAACTCCTCCCCTTCCCCCTACTCGGCCTCCGAATCAACCCTTCAAACGCCGCAACCCCCTCCCTAAACCCCCACTCCCACTCCCTCATCGGCACCTTCTCCGTCTCTCCCCTTCCCGTCTTAGCCATCCACCCCTTCAACCTCTTCCACACCCACACCTCCATCGCCCCTATGAGATCCCCTCCCGTCTTCTGACTTTTGACACTCTGACCCCCCAGCGTCATCCCTCCAATATTCACCTCCCCCACAGTTGCCTCTTCAGTGCCGCTGCACGCTCTCATCCCCCAGAAGGCCCGCGCGTCGTCCCAGCCCCAGTCCCAGCCTTCTCCTCGCGTGGACCAATATGCCGTGTGCGTCGCCACGTCTCTCATCTTCAAGCCCTTGCGCTCGCTGTCGGCTTCCTGCATCCGGGCTCGGACTTCCTCGAACGGTAGGGAGTATTCTGCCGGGGCGGCCACACAGCCTTCTTTGCTCATCTCTAGGAAAGACCAGCCATCACCCTTCTAGAGTTGTTCGAAGTCAACACTCCAACTTTAAGTCAACGGATTGAGCCAACGGGCAAATCTTTGGGGCGTTGAAACATGTCTTGGAGCTTGGAACACGCTCAAATGGATTCAACAGATGGTCGGGAAGATATAATTTACCTCACTATTTTCACGTCTCAACGTCCAAAAGAAGGAGCCATTACTCCTCGCTCTCCACCGGCGGCATTGCGTTTGCCCGAATCGCTGCATCCATTCCAGAGGCTGTGGAGAGGGTGACGCACAGCTCCATTCTGTAACGGCCACCTGACGCGCGCCCTCGTTACATATATCGCGTGCTTTCCTATCACACTCGCTGAGCTCTGTGTCGATAAGGTCAAGAGTCTCTTGTGGAGAGCGAGCGCGGTCGGCTTCGGTAAAGATATAGTACCTACATGTTTTCGAGTCAGTATCCCGTTTTCTGTCAATGGATTGAGTCAAAAGGCATAATTTTTGATAGGCATCGCTCATAAGGGGTTTGAAATTGCACGAAAACTATAACCTACCGCGACGTAGCAACTATAATGGGATTTACAGGTGATTCAGGGGCATTGAACAACCCTGCAAAATTCAAAGCACTCGGCAGATCCCACGCATCACTGATGTAGAGTGGGACGCTAACATCGATCTCAGAAATGGCGTCTATGACCTCACCATACCACTCAAAAAGCCCCTTCACGCCAGCACTTGCTTCGTTACAGAGCTGAATACCGATACAACCTTTCAAGACGTCATTCTTGACTTGCGTCGCGAGCCACGTAGCGCAGAATTTGGCGGTCCTAAGGTACTTCGGATTCTCCCAGAGCTCGGCTTTGTGGCTAGATGTGCCGCTGTGGTCTTGGTCGTTGGCTCCACCGGGTAAGGCGTGTAGATCAATCAATATGCCTATGCCGTGAGCGAAGAGTTTGGCACAGAGGTCGACGATGAGAAGCCAGGCTGCATCGTAGACGGAGTTTATTGGGGCTGCGAAGGGCGTTGAATCTGTGATGGTATGGTCGGCAAAGATGGCGAGAGAGAAGTAGCCGATTGGAAGGCGAATGGCGGTTATGTGCGCTTCGTCGATGAGGTAGTCGAGGATGGTATCTGAGAGGGCGCAGGCGTAGAAATATCTCCATCTGTTGCGGGCGTCGGCGAGGCTGTGTTCCTTGATACAACTGGATGTCTAGCGGTTAGTAGGGTTGTTCTCTCATCTTAGTCAAGGACAGGTACGCTCTATGCCAAAGTATGAGGTCTGAGCTATGGCAAGCCTACTGCGTGGCTCTTTGGTAGTGAGACAGGCCAGTAGATCATCTTGTCGCTACGCATTCTTGCAAGCAAGTGATTGCCACCATTTCGGTCTTTCCCATGGGGCGAGGTATCATACATGGATACCTATGATCTAGCAAAAAACGTTGGACGAGCAGCGTTCTTTTGGCCCAAGATTCGCCCACTTTGAACGCCTCAAAGCGCCGAAGTTGTACGAACGGAGGCCCATGCGACTTGCAAATCCGCATCATACGAACACTGATTGCAAAGGATAGACAGTACTCACGCAGTAACCGCATCAAGCTCACTACCCCCCTGCGTCCCAGACTCAAACATCCCAGGCGAGATCCACTTCTCGAGGACAAAGATCCCGCCCAGGTTGACCCCGTACTGGTAACGGTAGCGGAGGACCTCCAGAGCAGAGGGAGGCTGCATCTTCGGCCTATCGTCTGCTGGAGGCCGAATCGGCTCCTGATCTGGCTCGGTATCGGAAGAGCGTCCATTCTCGTCCGATGATAGTTTGGACTTGACTTTCGAGATGATTCGTCTCATTCTTGGAAGGACGCAGCGTGGATGGCGTAGTGAGATAGGTAAATTGTCAAAGAGGTCGAGATTCTTGGGCAAAACACTCTTTGGTGTAGGTGTGCTGTACTGTGTGATAAGATGTAAAGAGATTTTGGAGAAGGAGAAGGAATGGGAACAATCAGCTAGGTCGCAAAAGTAGTTGTGTGCTCTTGCCATGGCTGAGAACACCGGGCATGGTTCCTGCCTCATGACTGTGTATAAAATCCATCTTCGGATACAGCGGCATCATAACTGACAACTCCCCACATGGATGGTATGGTTGAAATAAGAATGGGAGTCCAAGCTCCCCATGAACGTGGACCATGATGCTCACAGCTCTATAGTTCATTAGTATTTTCGATGCCAAGCTATGCACTTGTACCCTGGTATCCACCAGACATCTCCTCATCCCAGTCCAAGCCCTTCCATCAAATTGCCAGATGCCAAAGGAATACCTGAAAACATACCGGGGTATAGACTAGCGCCTTTATCTACCTTTATTGCGAGTATTGGCCCATATATCCATGCTTGCGTTCAGTAGGGCGGCTTCCCCTTGCCCAACACACCCACCCTATCTACAGCCACTGCGTCAATACTCCCCAGCAACGCATTGATATCCACCCCCCTGACCTTCTTCTTCACCCTCAGGCTGCCTCCTTGGGAGCCCGGCTTTGGTATCTGGGAACTATTGCCTCCGCTAGGCTCAGCTATATAGGAAGCCTGCGTGAGGCCAGGCGCGACGTTGATATTTTTCTGCAGTGCGACGCTCGCCGGCAAGGGTGGCACGGGCGGCACATCCTCGTCTGCTAGATCACCTGTGCCGGTGGGAAGAGGAGCAACAACCTCCCCCCGCAGCGCCCTGGCGTTGGAGACAGGGTCTTCGCCGGCTGAACTCGATGACGACGGTGGACGGAGTGCGGAACGTGGACGCTGCTGCTCTCTGTCTTCAGATGTGCGCGGTGTGGAACGTTTGCGGATGAACGGTGGGCGATCGTTGGTCGCTGGAGGGGTCTTGGGTATATGGTCCAGATTTGGACGCGGTGTCTCTGTACGAGGATTGAGGACGGTTGGCGGTAACGGACGCGTCAAGTCGCCCTCGCTGGCGGATTCAAAGCCTTCGGCACTTACGACGCTGTCACTGTCCGAGCTTACGCTTCTGTACTCGGTGGATTTCTGTTGGAAATCACCTCGAGTGGAGGAATGGCGTAAGGGACTTGCGCCTCTGGAGCCGGACATACGGCCAGTAAGACTCCCTCCAGCAAGGACTTTTTTGAGGTCCTCGACACGGAGCGTTGGGCTTTGGTCAGAACTGCTGGCAGGCGTGGGTGACCCGTCTTCCCGAGCGCTTGGTCTTCGCTGGAGTTGATATGGGAGGTTGTTGATTTGTGTGAAGTTTTTCTGATTTTGTGGAGACACGCGGCGGGAGCCATTGACTCCATTTGGGGAGATGCTCCTCGGTGGCTGACCATCCACAGCTAGGAAGTGCCGCCCAGAGAGATGAGTATCTGTTCGCGATCCATTCACTGAGATAGTTCGAGCCGACTCTTTTTCAACCGTGGCGATGCATGAGTCCTTCGACCACTCCGCCAGCATTGCCTCCTTGATTTTGGTGGGGAGCTCGTTCTCTGAGGATGAAGTAGGGCTTGATGGCGATAGTACAGGGAGACTGAAGACTCGTCCTGGTGAAGCTGGAGGGCTACCTGGGGGAGAAGTCACGGCCGATGCGTACGCTATTGCTATTTGGCCGACCAAAGACGTCCGGGAGTCGAAAGGTCTCAGAGACTCTTGCTGAAAAGCCGGCAATGGCAGCTTTTCATTGAGAGGCATTGCTGAAGCTGACATAATCTGGTCGAGCGGGAGAGCGGGTATACATATAGAATCTAGCCAGAGCCCATGATTTTTGCGTCGCGAGATTTCACTGTGTATCTCATAACCAACCGTTGTTGTATCAAGCTCGAATCGATCGCTCAGAGCCCATAAGTAACCGTGGACAAGGCTACCCACATTCATCTTCGCTGTGGGTGTGGATATTAAGCTATCGATGTTAATATCTTCCTGCAGTCTCATCATCATGGGTAAACCACTTTTGGCCGCATTGACGCCCAATTTATCGACCAGATTTGCAAGCACCAGATGCATCAGTAACAGGTCGGCCTCTGATTCGGGGGCTTCGATGGCATTGTCATAGACCGCGAGATGTAGCAGTGGTAGGAAGGTCGATTTGGTGGGCTTAGATGTCTTCTCTCTATGCGAAGCATTTGATACGGCTCGCCTTGTCAGATTTACGCTGGCGTTGCCTTCGGCGTGTGATTTACCAGGTCCTTTGAGAAGCGTTCGTTTGTCTTCCAGAACGCGAAGGTCTCCGCGGCTCATCTCCAATCTCAGCCAGGTCAGAAGTGCGTCAAGATATGCTCTTCGTACCCGACGATCGTCGTCCCGGATTAGCCATTGTGTGCCCTCCCAAATCTGAACACCTACTCGATTTCGACCGCTCGCTGCTGCGCCATTCGTGGAGCCTCTCATATTTGCGGTCACAAGGACCTCCTTTACGGCCTTTAAGGCTGTCACACGAGCCGTACCGAAGGAAAAGAAGGCGTCGGTATTTGGGTTCTCTTGTAGTTTCACAGATGCCGAGATAGCGCGAGCAGCTGCCTGCGGATGCTCGACGGCTGCCGCATCGCTTGTAAAACCAGACATTGGAGATGGCTTGAGCCGTTGTAAGATCGCCATTATCATGTCAGATATCTGGTCGGAGTAATATATATGGGTAGCCAAGTCTCCAATGCATCGCCGTAATCTGTTGAGTAGCTCTTGTCGACTGCTGGATGGCGAGGAAGCTTCCACTTGTAGACCCTGCTTCAGAATACTCTCCGTTGAAGAAGGTTGCTCAATCAAATCTTTAGTCTCTTCAAAGAGGTCGATCGCATCCGTTTGCTGGTGGTGTGGCAGAACATTAGACCCCTTACCGCCAAGTTGGAGCACCAGAAGAATGTGCTGGATCAGGCCCAGCAGGACGTCCATAACACTAAGGCCGATCAAATTGATGTCTGAGCGAAGTTGCCAACTAACTAAGCTTACAAGCACAAGCTGCTTGTCTAGGGTTTCCTCAGCTACTGGGGTCCGTACAAGGGATTCCATAGCCGTTACGAGGATGACGAATCGATCCTGGACTGGGGCCCATCTTGTGATCATCTCGGTCAACGTAGTTGTCCACGTGCTAGCGCTACTAGTCCGTGGACGCATACCAGTCCGAGACGTTTCCTCCGTTACTTGATTCAAAACATATTTCAGCAGAGCAGTAGTCGCCAATCGTAATTGCAGGCGGTTATCGGCAACAAATATTTGCTTCAAGCTTGTCAGAGCCTGCATTGCCACATCTTCTTCTGCCATGCGGTCTGCATCATCAGCCGTTACTGACATGGCCATAGGATCAGCTTCTGGGGCTGTGTGAGTCGTTCGGACAGTCGAAACGCTCATTCTCCTCTTTAATGCGGTCTCCCTGTCCGTAGTCTCAGTAGCCTCAGCGCGACGGTGTAGAATGGCAAGATAGTCCTCATCGTCGGGATGTAGATTCTGCAGGAGCAGTGGCATTATGATGTTCAATTGTCTCCCTCCATCTGCGCCTATAGCCTCTGAGGCAGTGATACTGCGGATGGCTCGCAGGCCTACACTTCGCCATCTTATCGCTTGTGGTGTGCTAAGACCACCTCTGGATTTCACGGAAGAGTACAAAGATGCGAAGCTGGCATAGATCCGCACGATTCCCTCATATTGGCTGATATATTCTCGATCGGCCGCGAGAGTAGCAACCTCATGGTGGTCGCAAAATGCCTCGAATGTGGGTAGTGTCTCTTCTATGGTGGATATCTCGTTGGACCTTAGGACGGTGGACAAGATACGGAGGACGAAGGAAGCATAAAGAGGAAGGTCTCGTGGAAGCTTCTCGATCAAAGCCTTTAGAATTTGGAGAGTGACCTGGATGTTGCTGCAACGCATTAGCTGTTGTCAGCTTGTGCTCCCGATTGAAAGTCTCGTTGACTGCAGCTACAGATGGGATCTTGCGCACCCAGTCCTGCTTGCTTTGCCGACATCACTCGCCGTGCGCTTCTCCAAGAAGGCTCCCACTTTCTGCAGCTTGCTGCGGCGGGTGCTCGCGTAGTATAGCAGGTAGCTTAGCTCGCTGGAGTTGGGCTTCACATCTTGAACATTCTTTTGGTATCTTGGGTAGCACTTCAGAATCAAGACTTGATGTTTCGGCCGACATGATTGCCGTACTGCGTGCATCTGACGAGATGTTCGTTATCCAGATCAGGTGGTGTGGGCGGGTGATGTTGGGAGCGCAATAGGTAATGGAAAGTCAGTACAACCTGACGCCGGAAGACGAATGTCACGCAAGGCCCAGAATTCACAAAGAAGGGAAATTCGTATATGAACATAGTGGAGGACAGTCTCTCTACGAAGCTCCGATTTGCTTACGCGATTCAGGCGTACAGGACTCACCTAGCAATCCCGAACCAGGGTCCAAAAAGTGGCACAGCGGTGTAACGTTGAGCCGAAGGGCTTTCCTTCTTTCTATTCAGCTCATCCGAGACGAGCTCTACAGGCGCAGGTCACAGATTGACGCACAGCGATAAATTCTGTACCTCCTCTTTGACTCTGCTGCCAATTTAAACGGACAATTCCGATCTCGATGTCTCTCAAATTGCCTACAAGTAAGGGCATGGCTGTTACTAGCGACCCGGTTGTGCAATTGATCTCAGAGGATTATTGTCTTCCCTTCGTGCATGCTCAGGTAGCCTGTACGTACTATATCTAAGTGATCCCATGCTTCCTTCTCTCCATGTCAGCAATCATCGTAGAATCCAGAGATCGATGCATTTTTAGATGCTATCCAACTGAGGATTCTGGGCCCATGTCTCCTTTGTCCTCATTATGACTCAATCGGACCTATCTACCAGAAAGTGTAATTATCTACTTCTTCCTTTTCCCTCTATCCTCACCATCTCGACTCACTACACCTCCATCCCCTTGCAATCCCCCAACCCTACGCTCTTCCAGTCTCGTCTCGCCCCGCGCCCCTCAACCCGCGCGTCGACTATCGCCCTAATCACGCCTTCTACCGCTTGCATATCCTCCGAAACGTGCCATGATCATCTGGGCTCCCATCGGCGCCCGTGATAAGGTCCATTTCGAATTTTGGGAGCCCAATTCTGCACACGGCTGTTCGAACTCTTCGGAACGGACTGTGCCGTTGCCCGAGTCCCAGCCTGGACTCATGCGGGTCCACATGAGCATTTCTACGTCGACTTCCGGTCGATCATTTTCTCGCCTGGCTCTGCCAATGTGTCGCTGCCGATTGGGCTGCAATTTTTATCCGGGTCTGTCAAGCCAATTGAGGCGTAAGCGACGTATGGATTTATCTCGACGTATGAGGCATTCGGGCAGACTGTGGAGGCCTTGGTGTGGGTAAACCTGTCGATGAATCTGCCTTCGTTCGCGGCAAAACGGCCGAGACGGGGTGGAGACGGCAGTGTTACAAGTAATGTACCATGAGCTCAAATTGATGAGTCCTGATTCTAGGAGTGTAGGTAACACAACAATGACCGCCTTTATGGCCTAGTCTTGTAGCCTAGATAGCGACAGCAAGCCTTTTGCAACTTCAACTTGACTACGAGCTGCGGCTAGCTCTGGTGAGCCACTGATACCATTTTCATGAAGGAGTGATACCTTAGAAGCTCACGGTTATGGAGACCAGGATATATGGAAGGGAGTGGATGGCTTCGGAAATATAGGCATAGAAAGAGAGAGACACGAGTCGAGTAGACCCCCAATGAGAATGTTGGAACAGAGAGCGGTTGGCAGAGAAGACAGGTCCAAGCGAGTGCTGGCTACCTTTGTAGTATTTTCAGAGTTGAGCCTCGAGTCAATCAAGAGAGTGACTGAATGCATCATGTTGGAATTGAGTGAAGGAGGTAATGCATTGATTCCCTAACCTGTTCATCCAGCACTCTGATTCACCTTGTAATGAGTCAGATAAAGTGTTGTCCTTCAGGATGAGCCAAGTGACTCAGTTGAATGTTGAGAGGCGAGAAAAAGCTCGAATGAGACTAGCGCGCCTCGGCGCACACGAATAAATTCCTCGCGCTCCGCACCTTTCACTTCTTTTCGCTCTCTGTCAGCTTCATACCGATTGTCACGACATCTACTGTCATCGCACAATCATCTGAGCAGTATGTTCTTAGCCTCACCATGGCCGCTACCTTGATGGTACCATGTTGATGATGATATGCAGCTTCCTTTCTACCAAATCATCAACCAATCCACAACTCACACCTCTTGAACTCGACAGTCAATCTTCGCTATGGGGTTCGAGCTACGCTCCTCCATTATTCCCAGCATCCTACTAACAGCTACGCAGTAAAGAGAAGGTTCATATCAACGTCGTCGTCATCGGCCATGTACGTTCCCCACAAAACACTCATCGTTGGCAGCGGCCATGGTGATGCAGGCGGATATCTCAAGGCTGACACCTACATAGGTCGACTCCGGCAAATCTACCACCACCGGTAAGTCTCATCCTCATCCTTCTTCGTTGCAAAGCTCCTCGCTGACTTTGAACAGGCCATTTGATCTACAAGGTAAATTATCAAAATCCATCGACAAAGGCAAGCTGGTAGATCTGACATAAAACCACAGTGCGGTGGTATCGACAAGCGTACTATTGAGAAGTTCGAGAAGGTAAGATCTGCCCTTACTATCCTCACAGCCTTCTCCCTCGGTGCTGGCGGTCTCTGTGTACTGGAGAAGACTTTGCGACCAGAGCCCCGCATTGCCCCTCGATCCTTATCGGCTAATCGCTCCGCCACTCTTGCGATGACTCCCAGCAAACTGACTCACAACAAACACATCAACCGTCATCCTGAGTGTATCGTGCTAACGTCCGCTGCAGGAAGCTGCCGAGTTGGGCAAGGGTTCCTTCAAGTACGCATGGGTGCTCGACAAGCTGAAGGCTGAGCGTGAGCGTGGTATCACCATCGACATCGCCCTTTGGAAATTCGAGACTCCTAGATACTATGTCACCGTCATTGGTAAGTTGCCAGACCTTGGGTGTTAAGCGCACTGTTAATCTCGTTCAACAGATGCGCCTGGTCATCGTGACTTCATCAAGAACATGATCACTGGTACCTCTCAGGCCGACTGCGCTATCCTCATTATTGCTGCCGGTACCGGTGAATTCGAAGCCGGTATCTCCAAAGATGGCCAGACCCGCGAGCACGCTCTACTCGCCTACACCCTGGGTGTCAAGCAGTTGATCGTCGCTATCAACAAGATGGACACCACCAAATGGTCCGAGGATCGCTTCAACGAGATCATCAAGGAAACCTCCAACTTCATCAAGAAGGTTGGATACAACCCCAAGACCGTCCCCTTCGTGCCCATCTCCGGTTTCAATGGTGATAACATGATCGATAACTCCCCCAACTGCCCCTGGTACAAGGGGTGGGAGAAGGAAACCAAAACAAAGACCAGCGGCAAGACCCTGCTTGAGGCAATTGACGCCATCGAACCTCCAGCTCGTCCTACTGACAAGCCTCTCCGTCTCCCTCTCCAGGATGTGTATAAGATCGGTGGTATTGGCACGGTTCCCGTCGGACGTGTTGAGACTGGTATTATCAAGGCTGGCATGGTTGTGACCTTCGCCCCAGCTGGTAGGCCAACCATTGACCCCAGGATTTGATAGTCCACTGACACGATGAACAGGTGTCACCACCGAAGTCAAGTCCGTCGAGATGCACCACGAGCAGCTCGTCGAGGGTCTACCAGGCGACAATGTCGGCTTCAACGTCAAGAACGTTTCCGTCAAGGAAATCCGTCGTGGCAACGTTGCCGGTGACTCCAAGAACGACCCTCCAAAGGGTGCCGATTCCTTCAATGCCCAGGTCATTGTCCTCAACCACCCTGGCCAGGTCGGTGCTGGGTACGCCCCAGTGCTCGACTGCCACACCGCCCACATTGCATGCAAGTTCTCCGAGATCTTGGAGAAGATCGACCGTCGTACCGGCAAGTCTATCGAGAACGCTCCCAAGTTCATCAAGTCCGGTGACGCCGCCATTGTCAAGATGGTTCCCTCCAAGCCAATGTGTGTTGAGGCCTTCACTGACTACCCACCCCTTGGTCGTTTCGCTGTCCGGTAAGAAGATCCCCTACCCTCCGTGCATCAAGCCAAACTAATGTCCACATCCAGTGACATGCGTCAAACCGTCGCTGTCGGTGTCATCAAGAGCGTTGCCAAGACCGACAAGGGCGCCGGCAAAGTCACCAAGGCGGCACAGAAAGCCGGGGCAAAGAAATAAGGGAAGTCTCAAGACATCAAGTTGCCAGGCGAGATGTGGTTGGTGGATGATGGTTCTTCTGGCTGGTTTCTAGGTGTGGGGGCGGATACGGATACCAGACTTTTTGCATCATGGTCCTTCGAGCTCGGTCTTCTCTTCCCACTTTTTGCCATACCCCGACTTTTTCCTTTTCTGGCGTATTCAGCGATTCCCCCAGCATATGTGGGAGGGTTTCACAAGATGCCGGTGTATGATCATGATGCCTCACCCCTTTCCTTTGTCGATCTTGCTACGACTAGATGATGGTTAGGAGGGCCTGCTTGCTAGAGATCTGTCTTCTACCATAATCAAAAGTCTTAGAGGCAGGAAAACCGTCCAACGTAATACGAACGTGAAGCACGCTAACCTATGGTGAGTGAAAAAGTGCGAGGTGATCACGACCAATGTTATTTTAATCTAGGGCTTATCACGTTTGAAGTGAGAACTCAGCATGTTGGCTCAACTGCAAGAATCGGGAGCCAATGGTTTTCAATCAGAGATCGATTGCGCTCCTCGAGGCTCCCGTTTTGTTCCATACCCCAGCTTTTACGCCCATGTCAAGCCGAGAAATGCGGACGAATAATGCGCGTGACTGCTTCAGAGCTCTGCTGGCATGGCTACAGGGTCTGGCCCAAGGGGATGAACAAGGAGTCCACCGTGCCTTCCACTCAGTAACGTCATGCACATCCCCCTGGAGGCGCTCCTGTGCTATATTTGCAAGCCATACACCCCGTCTACGATCCATCTATCGCTCATAACAACATATGACTACGTCGGTTCCGCCCAATCCACCTGATCCGTAACCGGCTCCCCCCCATCCTTCGTATAGCTAACCTTAAGCCTCAACCTCAACTTCGGCGGCAACGCCTACCCATCATCGTCAGCCCCCACCAACACGCAAAAATGAAGAGTTGAAAAAGAAGAACAAAAGAAGAACTCACACCCGAAACCCCCACGACACGCATCCCCTGCGTCGCCTCCTCCCCCCCCTCAAGCTCCGCCTTGCTGATCCCCTGCAACGTCAGTTTCTGGCTCTTGGGCACCGCGGCCTGCAGCCCGACGCCGGTGAAGCGCTCGAAGGTGGAGATGTTGCGGAAGCGGGCGAGGATGTGGGCTTGGCCGGCGGTGCGCTGGAGGGAGAGGGTGAGGAGGAGGGAGTTTTGGCTGTAGGCGAGGTGGGCTTGTGGTGAGGGTTGAGGTGGGGAGCTGAGGATGGAGGAAGAGGAGGCAGAGGGTTGGGGGTTGGGGGAGAAAAGATCCATTATTGAGGCGGTGGTGTTGGAGGGGGGTGGTTGGGCGGGGGCGGTGGAGGCGGGGGTGCCGTTGCCTAGGATGTCGGCTAGGAGGTCGGCGTTGTTCTGGGTGCCGTTCAGAGTGGCGCTCATGTCGATGGTGGGGAGATCCGAGCCTCCCATCAGATCCAGCAGCATGTCTTGCTCAGTGTGCTTCGAGGGTTTTCTGGCCTTCGCAGCGGCTTTCTTCTGCTTCGGCGTTGCTTCGCCTAGGACACGCTGCTCTTCTCTGATCTCAGGTGGTGGCATGCGCTCGAGAACGCCTCGCCGTATGTCATCGTAGCTGAACAGGTTGCCGTACTCGACGGCTCTTTGCTGGATCTCGATGTTGAGATCTGCGGTTCTTTGGGAGAGTAAGCGTCGTATGCGGTTGATTTGGGTTTCGTCGTTGAGCCGGGTTGTGAGCTTCATGGCTGCGGTGACGATGTACTCGATCGCGATCTGGGTGGCGTAGCTGCTGTTGAGGATGGTGGTGAAGAGGTCGACGATGGCGCTTTCGTGGACTGGCTTGACTAGCTCTTCCTCTTCGTACTGACCCCCACGTAATAGCAAGTCGCCGTACTCGCCGATTACCCAGGTTGCGGCTAATGTGAGTCCCTCCTGGGTAATGTCATCTTTCAAACCCGCGTAGAGCTTTTGAACCGAGTATGTTTGGAGATCGGGGGTCGTTGCTATTAATCGGACGAAAGAGGATAGGATTTGCTCCTTGACATAATTGCCAGCCAGTTTCAATACTCGCAGCATAGTGTCTACATGCCATCGCTTGCTCGGCGCAAAGCGGTCTGCGGCGACACCGATCTGGCTGGTCATGATGGGCTTGAACTCATTGTCGGCCACCTCCAAGAAAGCAAGCAGCTCTCGTATGAGTACTCTCACGTTACCCTCGTTGATCAGGGTGAAGCTGAGGTCTAGCGCTCTTCTCCGTATACTGATGTCTGGATCTCGTAGGCACTCCAAGATGGTATTTCGATGCCTTTGCACGGCATTTGGTTCCACAGCGACGACTTTGATAAGTGTATTCAGTGCCACATAACGTATATTGTTGTCCTTATTTGTTAGAAACTTGCCCAGGATATTGACACCAAGAACCCGCAAACCCGAGTCTGCTTCAATGTCCAGAATCGTCAAGACTGATTCGTAAAGGATAGAATTGCCAACGTTCTTCGACGAATCTGTATTGGTTGCCACTTGTGCCAGGATATCGTTGATCTGCTCGCTTGTCCGGACGTCCCCTCGGCCCAGAACTCGCAACAATTGCAGGATCTTGACTTGCAGGAAAGGATCTGTGATGCCGGTAACATCATGCTCGGGCGCGTAACCTGAGCTTGCCAGCCCTTTCAGCGTCCGCACTAGCCCACCGACAAGAGGTCGAAACGGTTCCGCAAAGTCCTCTCCACCCTCTACCTCCTCAGCTTCACACATGCTTGTGACTAACGTAAGTCCACATAACAACACGCCATGATTCCGGTCTGATAACAAGATCTTCGCCTTCTCTAGGAAATGCTCTTGTAGGTCCGGTACTTTGCGACATATCCGCATTGCACATAATGCAGCTTTTCGCCGTATGTAGGGGTTCGCTGTAGATAGCAGATTCTCGATTTCAGAAAAGAGGTCTCTCGACATCTCGATCGAGGCAATGTTGCCAAGGGTGCAAAGGGCGAGTCCGACAACATACTGATTGGAATGGTTCAGGTCGCTGCACGTGGCTCTCGGTCAGTCGCAACTTCATAGGGGTAGCTTGGACGCACTTCTTCAGGGAATTTGTGACTAGCGTGAGGACCTCTTGGTTCTCGTCCAGCAGTAGCATCGTGCCAAGATATCCTAGCCTCTTGTCCGCAAAGCGCGGCGATGCCAATAACTTGAGACATTCTATCTGGCCGAAGTGCGTTCGCTCGCCGAGCGTGAAGAGGTATAGTAGTTTGGCGACGTTATTTCTCCTAGCAATACATCATGAGCCCCATCCGCTCTGCTTGTAACAGCCTCTTGGCGCACCTAATGTTGGCATCTCCGCTCTCTTCCCTGAAGCTCGCCCTGATGGCCGCACTCTCTTTCTGTACGACGGCCCGCTCATCTGCAATAGTCTTAGAAGCCCGCACGCTCCTGATGAATTGCTTCACTGTGAATGTATTAATCCATGCAAAGCCAAAGTCAGCGAAGAGCTTGTACGCACGAGAGCTCATGGCGGCCTCGAGGACCCCAGACGGCCAAGACCGAGAATTTGCTGCTTCAACAACGGATGGAGACTTTCCCGGCAATTAGTACGATCGCGCCGCGAGATGTGCCTAACAAGGACTTGCAGGATTCGCTGTACAAGGTAGTCTTTGCGATGGTGCACTGTATTCCTTGTTTAGATGGCTTGTTCGTACGCAGGTACAGGCGATCAATGCCAAGGCTGATAAGGCTGATATCGGAGCTCCGGGGTTAAGAGAAATGTCTCGCAAACCAACCGGCGGTGCTGGCGTTGCTGACCTTGTTTATCTGGCATCAGCTGCTAAATGCGCAGCTACATTGAGCATGTTTCGCACATATAAACCGATATGGCCACGGTAATCTTACTCCCCGACGTGTAAATCCTGCCGCCTCATATCCCTCGGATCCTACATCAAGCATCCGGTCCGAGCATCTCCATCATTCCTTGCGCCTCGGCGAATAACCATCCGCTTTTTCTCTTTATGCTCTAGAGTCGTATAAGATGGATTCTCCCTCACCTCATGACGGAAGTAATGAGACAGATCACATATTGCGGCCGCGCCCAATGAAGCCTTCCAATCCAATGATCCTACGAGCCATGAGTGAAGAACGGGGTTCTAGTTTGAAGCCAAACGGTCATGTGGAGTCCCAGGTACCATCAGGCATTTCAAGGTGTGAATACTCCGGTCACCTACCCACACTATTCGTGCTCATATATATACTAGTGGTCGCTCAACGCCTGTTCCGCCGGATGCTCTTCCCTCCGAAAAGTCCATATCCTCTGCAAGGAAACAAATACGCGCTCAGAACAAGCACAGGATGTTCCCGACAATAGACTACAGTGCGAGGGTCTCACACTTTGACCCAAGGAGCGAGTACAAGGATTTCAGGGGATTCTTCGTCCTGTTCTGGGTCGGACTAGCCATCATGGTCATTACGACTATGCTAAGGAACATTAAAGACACGGGCTACCCTCTCAGGGTGCACGTATGGTCGCTCTTGACAGAGAATGTCAAGCAGCTTTTCTTCGCCGATCTTGCAATGGTGGCAAGCACGTCCCTGAGTCTGCCGTTACACAAGGCCTTCAGAAGCAGGAAGGGCTGGTTGCGATGGGAGAAAGGCGGCATGGCCATACAAAGTATGTTCCAAGCAGCTTGGCTTGTTTTCTGGATCAAGTCAGTAGTTGGAAATCTTTTCATGCGCGGGTCAAGCTTACAGAGACAGTTCGCCTTTCTTATTACGTTGGACGTGGACGGCTCAAGTCTTCTTTACTCTTCACACCTTAGTCTTCTTGATGAAGATGCACTCTTATGCCTTCTACAACGGCCATCTTAGCGCGACCGAGAACCGGCTGTCTGCTTTAGACGATCCGAAGAATGCATCGACCGCAGCGGCCGTTCGCTATCCCAGCTCGACCGCAAATCTTCCGGACATGGGATCAGATGCTGAAGAGAAGAAGCAAGAGAACGAGAAGGAGGCCCTAACGAAATTGCGCGAGGATCTCGCTGTCGAGCTCACATCATATCTTGGTCATGTCACATACCCTCAGAATTTGACAAGTGGGAATTACCTGGACTATGTCCTCTGCCCAACTCTTTGCTATGAATTGGAGTACCCTAGAACAGAAAAGCGGCAATGGATGGAGCTATTCTACAAGACCCTTGCAGTCTTCGGCTGCATCTTTCTCCTGACGATTACCAGCGAGGAGTTCATCGTGCCAGTCCTTGCCGATGCTGCCCAACGTCTCGCGAACGTTCACCGGTGGCCAGATCAGGGTCTCATCCTTGCAGAGACGATCAGCATGCTTCTGTTTCCTTTCATGGTCACTATCCTGCTCGTGTTTCTAGTGATTTTCGAATATGTTCTGGGAGCATTCGCAGAAATTACATGTTTTGCAGATCGGCACTTCTACTCGGATTGGTGGAACTCTTGCGACTGGCTCGAATTCTCACGGGAGTGGAACCTACCTGTCCATCACTTCCTGCGTCGACATATCTATGGTGCTTCAAGACCTTATATGTCCAGAAACATGTCCACGATGGTCACTTTCCTGATCAGTGCTTTTGGACATGAGTTGGTGATGGGTTGCATTACCAAGAAGCTACGGGGATACGGCTTCCTAGCTCAGATGTCACAGTTGCCCATAGTGGCCATTCAGAAGAGCAAGTTCGTCAAGGGAAAAAAGCTGTTCAACAATGTTATGTTCTGGATCTCCTTCATTCTCGGGATTTCGATCGTGAGTCTTCCCTACATCATTCCTATCTTAATTCGTGCTGACGATCTGCTAGATGTGCTCTCTGTATGTCCTTGTGTAACACTAGCAGCTAAGCTGGACTTTGCATACGCGTGGAGCGTCGGGCATATGGGTTCTGGGTCACATTTCTCTTCCTCAATTTCTGCGCTTTGGCGAGCATTGTTGATACCCCTGTTCAAGATGCTCACTCTGGAAATGGTGTTATAATCCCTCATTGGTTCTGCATGACGCTCAACTTGTATATAGCATGTTTAGTGGAGTATACTGGGTTACGTTCGAGAAGCATGAATGTCACAGCGTGAATAAAGAGGCCGAGAACATCTGATGTGGCCGGCTAGTATGGAATTGCGAACGAACTAACTGTATTGATATAGATGCTTCTTCCATGTTTGTCTATTGACCCGTAAGTTGTTGACTGTCGTATCTACACCGAGAGGTAGTCATCTCCCAAGGGTCGTGCACTCAACACCTACTTCGTACATGTACTCAGCCCTATGGCCATCTTGGCTTGGCACCTTCGAGAACATTTCCCACATCCACATTCACGGTGATAACGAGCTGCTGTCAGGTTACAACTACACAACGTCACTTCTTACTCGACACGCCAAGGTGGCTTCCTTAATAATCGATCGCTACACTGCTTCCGCTGCCACAAGTCTCGAATCACTTGTAGACGCCTCCATCAGCTACCTTCAGCCCCATCTCACATCCATTTCAACCTTCCTACACAGTACTCTTCCCCGCCCGATCGTTGAGTCTATAGCCAGATTTCTCTCCACTGCAGAATCAACAACCCTCAGCACGGTCCTAATTCCGCCTCTGCTCCTCCTCCTCTTCATGTCCGGCTGGGGCCGCCGCTTCTGGCCTTCTGGCCGTTACTCCCCATTTGCAGATCCTGGCCCTGGCCCTCCCACAGTGACAGATGACGACTACCACTACCTCGGCCCTGATGACATCGTCGATCCGCCTGGTCGCCGAAACGACAGCTACGGATTTCCTCACACGCACCACCCCTATTCCACCGATCCTCTAGCCCCAGACATCCTAATCCTGAAACACCGAGGCAACACCTATCCTCTGCACTTTCCTGCCTTCGCGATCGCAGAAGGTCAATTAAGCGTTCATGAGCTGAGACGCCTAGCGGCCAAAGAGACGAAATGCGAAGACCCTCGGCGAATCAAATTGCTTTACAAAGGGCGTGTCTTGAAGGACGACACCCGCGCCTGCAAAGACGAAGGCTTGAAGCAAAACAGCGAGCTTATGTGCGTCGTGTCCGAAGGCCCTGTCATCAGCGGCAGTCGCTCGGAAGTGGAAAGCAGTGAATCCGCTTCGGAAGCAGACGAGCGAGGCGTTGAGAACGGCGGGCCCATCGTTGAGGTAGATGGGACGATTCGACAGGAGCCTCGAAAGCGGAAAGGCCATCGAGGCGGGCGGAGGAGGAAGGGAAGGGGAGATGACAGCGGCACGAACACCCCCCAGCCGAGAGACTCTGGCTTCCTGGCGCCTTCATCTGCAGATCCAGGTCCGAGGGCTCGTTCACGCTCCCCTTCACGTCCAGTCCCGACTCAGAATTTGCCGTCACAACCAGCGCAGGCATCAAGACCGCAGTCTGCAGCCGCTACACAGCTGGATCAGCTCGAGCGCCTGTTCCACAGCGAATTCGTGCCCAAGTGTGTGTCTTTCACATCGCACCCGCCGAGCGATCGAAAGACGAGAGATTTCGAGTACAAGAAGCTGAGTGAGACGATATTGGCGCAAATAATTCTCAAGCTGGATGCGGTGGAGACGGCCGGGGATGAGAGTCTGAGAGCGAGGAGGAAGGAGCTGGTGCGGGAGACGCAGAAGGTCCTTAGTGGTTTGGATACGATTGGGAAGGGGCATACTCTTTGAGTAGGGAGGTCTTAAGAAGATGGTGGCAGGGATGTCCAAGGCCCTAGTGATCCTGGGAATGTAGGTGACGAAGGGAACGAGCAAGTATGGTGGTTATGACATATTCATGACCTAGAGCGACTCATTGCTCCAAGGCGAGGCGTTCAAGGCATCTCAAATCTTGAATTCGCACACCCAACATATTTACTAGAGCAATCCATCCGCAGTGCTTCGATGAAGACTTTTGGTGTCCGCAAGTTTTGGTCAAGGCTTGCTGGATGCTTGAGGTATGTGAAATCATATCCCTACGGCAATCGTGGAATATCAGATGTTCCAAGTTGGGACGTGGGCTTTTTCGAGGCTTCTTTTGCAATACGTATACGCGCTGCACCCCTTCTCTTACACCTCATTCACAACATCTTCTCTCCACACCTCATCTGGCATCAATCACCAGGTGTCAATATCACATTGCATCCCCGGACTACATCACCATCATTCCCTACCTCCCTGGCAAACCCGCTCCAACTCTCTGAGCATGCAATACTACTTCAGCCCCAAACGCAGGAAATACAGCAGGGTCTCGGCCATTCCTACTATCGTCGATGAGACAAGGATCATTTAGGTTCTTTGAGTGGACTCTGTATTGGGGTCTGTGTTATAGGACTGACCAATCAACTTGGACTGCCTGGATCTTACAATCAGCAAGAGATACCCTCAGACTACTCTCTTCTGTTCGACTAGGGCCTTTCCTTGTTTATGCATTGGCTCGGTCTGTCCGTAGCGATTCGGCATGTGTGGTTTTCCAATGTGCATGAACGCTCTGCTTTGACTTGTCGAGGCCAACAACTCGGGCAAGTGGACGCTGCCTTCAGGGTGAGGTGCATGACGGCCGTAAATCACATGGTCCAATGTCAGTGCTATTGCATCATAGTGCTTTGTGAGTCTCCTGGCTCTGAATCGGTCCTGTAGGTAAATCCACGTTGGATTTCTGCGCAGCTTACCAAATCGCAGACTTTGCAGTCACTAGTTCCTGCTGGGCTTGGGGATATGAGATTGTTCTGTATCGTACAGAACCTAGAATACTGCTCCTCCCCAAAACGCCTGAAGCCTTATGTTCTACTCGACTGTCTACTTGCCCGCATCGCCGCGAAAGCCACATTCCATATCCCAATCTTTTTCTATACTTTCTAAGTCCTACCTTAGACTTACCACCCTGGTACGACACGGCTCAACCTGTCGGCGCTGAGCTGATAAGTCGCTGCGACATGTCCATGCTAGACTTATACCAACCAGCTACTCCGTTACCTGCTCCGGCAACTGACTCCATCTTGTATTCACTGGGGATAAGCAAATACATATATAGGTACACACCCTTTTCTCCTTCATAATATGACTGGATATCGCCATATCGCCGAAAATGGCGAGAGTTTCCACCTGCAGCTTCTTCTCCCATGAATCAATATTCGATTGAAAGCCATAGAGTCTGATCGTGACCCTGATCACTGGCGTATCCATTTGATTGTGATAGACAATGATATCGACTTACGATGCTGCACAACACTGTTAGCTGTTGAAAGAACTTCATCTCGTACCTGTTTCACTAGCTACCTTAGACCATGATAGCCTCGATAAGACCCTAGCGCGTACCAAGAGCGTAGCGCCGTAGGACGCACAAATACTCGCTTCGACGCGATTGCTCTTTCTTTCCTCGCCGTGCCCTCAATCACAATATCACAATCGGATCTAGATCAATCATCTGGTGAGTGATTAGGCTTCCCCATATCGATTAACGTGTTACCCAGTCACCATCACCACCTGCAACAATGTCGGCCGACAGCACCCCGACCGGTGATGTCGCTCGTATGGAGGAGCTAGTCAAAGCCATGAACAACTCGAATGAGGTTCTCATGCGATGGGCGGAACAGCCTGCAAGTCGTCGACACGTGGCTGACGTATTCCTTGAAGGGGCAGTGGCGAAGATGCGAGAAGGAATCACCAGTCTCTCGGCTGAGATGAAGAAAATGAACGAAGATTTACTCCAGCGAGCTGTGGAGATCCAAGAACGGGAGGCAGCATTGGAGGAAGAAAAGAAAGCGATCACTCGCTGCCAGGTGGCGATCGAAGAGCGAGAGAAGTTCCAAAGCGAACTTCAGCGCAAGCTTGAGTCTCGTTTCGAGGACTTTTACAGAGAGCAGGCTAACCACAATGCGAGGGCTCAACTCCAGGCCATGGCCGATCAATTCACCACACGTGCTACAGCACAATCTCCGCCCTCTGTCGCTGGCAACAATGAAGAGAAAATTGCGCCGCCGTCCGCCTCGGAACCGCCCTCTCCGAAGTCAGAAGGAGCTGATCCCTCGCTCCAAGCAGCAACGCCGTCGACCGATGCCGATTAAGGATCAGAAGTGATGGAGCGGAGGATGCGCGGTCGCTCGTATTGCGGACGGGAGCTGGGTTGATTGCTGTTTTCTTCGGCATGATACGTACATTTCCATTCCCGCTGTCCCCTCTCCCTTCCCATCTTCCTCCAGTTCCCTACCCTCCCCCGTTCATAGCTCCGCCGCTTGGGCACGACTTGAACATAGAAAAAACGTCATGGTGTGTAGCACACCACTGACATCTGGGCCCTTAATTCCTCTTCCCCAATGCTTCAACAATGTTCCTGTGGGGTCGAAATGTACCATCGAGCCATTCATAGAAATCAGAAATGATCTAAAAGCCTTTCCGTCTTCGAATTTTGCAGTGGTGATTTTGTACGTGACATACGCAGTAGCCATAATCAACGAACCTCTTGTTCTCCGTGCCGCATCGTGGTGGCGGTTATAACAAATATCAAGATGACAGACTAGTCCGGTACTCAGAGATACATTCTCGGGACACGCCCAGCTTGCAGCAATCTCAAAGGACAAGACATCAAGTCTGGGCGTCGAAAGAGGTCTAATAACAGACTCCCTCGATATATTTTCGCTATACAGAACCGTAAGGGTACGCAGAACCTGAGCGGAAAGACAGAACAAAAAGAATCGCTACGGAACGACTCGTTGAAAGCATCGCAGCGTCTTGAGGACTTGCAGTAGCGCTACGATCACGATGAAGACGAAGGTCTACGGCACTCTACCATCGACCACGCCGAAGTGTTGATTGGGTGTCCCGTCAACACCCCAAGTTGTCACAGTGCTTCAGACCCCGGCCGTTTGAAAAACGAGTTTTTTCTCCCGGAGGTCTGAGCCAGAAAAACGGCCATACCCCTGTTTTTGAGCTTCGCGAGTACGACTCAGGGTCCACTTGGCGTTATATATGGACACTATCATGCGCTCTTTGCATTGATGTGTAATATCTATGCATGTATATCATAAGTGTCTTTCTCTATCAATTGAGCTTCTTTACTAGACTTTTGACGTTCAATCCCATCAGTTATTGAGATGTGAAATATTCCTCGTCTTCGATGTTCGCAAACAGTTGATAGCAGCCCTAAGAATAAAGGGTTGACATAACAAATTTTCTAGGAATCTCTTTACAAAAGTTTCTTGACGCTCAACTTTGATTGACTGTTATTCTACACAGCTGCTGTTCTACAACGTTTTATATAAATCTTTTCAACTCTTAAATCAAAGCAATATCGAAATTATTATCTGTCGTCGAGACCTTGTTACTTTATTGTTGTTGAGTGGGGCCTTGTTTCGATTGAAAAGGGTGCACTTTTGTATGTGAACAGGAAGACGTGATAAAGATGCTCGAGCCCTGCGACGCTACGGATTATCACCCGGCCCGAGACAAACCCCAATTAAAGAATAGAACTATCAGCCCTATAATTCTTGGCACCATCTAAACGTACATGTAAGTACTTTTCTACAACACCGTTGAGCCTGCAGAATAGGTCGTAAAATCAGCAAGATTTGTGGAGCTAATGGATGTGGCATCCATCGTCGAAGTAACAGCTTGGACTATTATTAATGCTCTAGACTCGACCATTAACTGACCTTCCCTTCGTCACTGCAGTTCGTGAAGCAGGAGCCGGCAGTCCATGAAGCAGGAGCCGGTATTCCATTCCCCTTACAACATATTCGGTATTCGAAAGAGGGAAAACAAGATCACAAATATCCTGTCGAATCAGCATGACTCCGCGGGCACTGGTTCATGAAACTCATTGGGTATTCACCAATGCCAGGTCCGAGCCGAGGCCGATATCTTCGCCGACCTGAACTCAATCTTCTGTCTCGTCAGCTTCTGCTCCGAATAGTCGTCGAGGAGCTCGTCGAACTCAATAGGTGCTTGGCCAAAATGGAAGACGCAGGCAGAGACGCTCTTGATACTGAACAAATATTGGATGGTGTGAGCAAGTGTCGTTGTATGTCATGTTTCCTTCATTCGACTGCTGTCTAGAGCACACCTCGAGGAGCCCATCGGATCCAACTGATGCTCTGGCCAGATGGAAGATGCAGGCAGAGACTCTCTCAATATCGTGCGAGGGAAAGATGTTGATAACGATGTTTCACTTGAGTTCGGGACCGCTAGCTTCTGCCTAGAACAGTCACAAGGAGCTCACAGAATTTAATAAATGCTTGGGCCAAATGGAAGATGCAGGCAGAGACTCTCTCAATATCGTGCGAGGGGAAGATGTTGATAACGGTGTTTTCACTTGAACTCGGGATCGCTGGCTCCTGCCTAGAACAGTCCCGAGGAGCTTACCGAGTCAGATAGGTGCTTGGGCCAGAGGGAAGATGCAGGGAGAGACTCTATCAATATCGTGCAAGATTCTGGAAGGTACTGACGACGACGATATTTTTGTTACAGGTGGAAGCCCAACGAGCGTTAGGGCCGAATGAAAGATGCAGGCAGAGACTCTCTCGATATCGTGCGAGGGGGGAAGATGTCGATAACGGTGGTTTAAGTTAGTATTTTGGATCGCCGACTCCTGCCTAGAACAGTCTAGAGGAGCTTACCAAGTTCATTGGGCGCTCGAGCCAAATGGAAGATGCAGGCAAAGACTCTCTCGATATCCTTAGAGGATTAGGATGTGTCGATAACGGTATTCTCAATAGATGGAAAAAAAGAATGTTGTGGTCCTCCACTGCCTGGATCGTGGGAATAGGTCAACACTCGATCTGGACTACGGTTCTTCCGTGTTTCCGGTACTCATCTTGGTGCCGCATGTCGGGTATTTTATTGACTCTCGGTTGTGCTGGCTGTTTTCCCAATATTTATCCACGGTAGGCCAATAATTCTGTCACGGTTCTAACATAGATCGTGACCCAGTACCGGATGCAAAGCTACCCGGCCCGAAATCGAACCCTACCTGGACCGACATGAAACCTACTTATTCCCAGTCAGAGTTCACAGCAAGGCATCTTATCTTCGTCGTGAGTCGTATTGTACACAAATAACATTTCTACTTGGTTAATGCTCTCGACTGTTACCACCCACGCTTGGATCCAAACACGTTCATTGTCTGGTTAGTAGGGGGCCAAATGTATATAACAATCTTTTGGAACTGTTGTATAGAGGTCACCTGAGCTTATCATCTCCTACCCTTGTCCGATTTCCTTTGTGTGATTACTGCAGATGACCACGACGATGTTTCTTGTAGCCCGAGTGGAGGTACTTCCTGCCCAGAGGTCCAAAGGTCATAGGGCCAATTGTACTACTTACCCCCCGACATCTAGATCACGAGGTGAGTATTAGCTCGACTCTAGCCATGGTCTGTGCACTGCTTCTACGAAGCACTCATCGTCGAATGGTAGGTGGACGACGGAGCGGCTGCTGTTCCATGCACAGGCACGATACCCGGCAATCACGAAATAACGCAATGGCTCATTGTTGATGGATTGAATCGCCATCGTGGGTCCATAGTTGAAGAGGCAAACCGTGGAAGCACTGGTCTCACTCAATGTAACTCCCCAAGGAAACGGACTCATTCGTGACATTTTGACTCCATAATCGATATGTGTCGGATCCTATCAAAACCGATCGCTACTGACTCTATTTGACTCTATCTGACTCTATCTGACTCTTCGAGCGGCCCATAGTGGTCAATGATCACTTCCCTTCCTCTTTTCATTGTGACTAGCTTTAAGTTGAAGCCTTGTAAAGTCCCTCACAGCATCTGTTGAGGAAAAGCGATATAAAAGGAGTATACACGGTACTCTATCTGACAGAATCATCGCTCCCTCTCTTTGTACCAACTTGTTAGCCTTGTAGTCGTTATATCACAAACCGATGCTGTCATACCATCGTGCCATTTAAGCCTCAGAGGCCAGTTTTCATGTCACCGCCACTGGACGACCCAGGTTGACTAAGGTGAATTTAAATCAATACAAAGTCAGTGGTTGCAAAGTAGGTCTCCATCGAATATGGTAGAAACTGAGTGGTAACAGTCCAGAAAAAGGCGGCATCTTATATCCTCTGCATCTCTAAATGCTGGGGAAGCAATACAGTCTGATCGCCTCGTCTCACCCACCCGTCTCTTCCTGTATTTGGCGCGAAGGATGATATGGTTGCTGGCACTGAAGGTAGCTTCTGTGCCTCACCCAGATGTATCTCGGACCGCTTACATTGTTTCTGGCGTTGCTGTGGCCTAGCAGAGTAGTAATGATGCTCGAGCGTGTGTCTGTATGTCGCACGTATGGTTATCAAAGCAGGATAAACTCCTCACGCCCGAGTGAAATCGGGCTTAGGGGGTGCTAAGGGTCTAACTAACAATAAACACCTATAGCTAGAGGGACAAGGAGATCAAGAATCGATCAAGGAGTGACAAGTCACATCCATCTGAAGCGAAGAGGAGTTTATAACGGTGGAAGAAGCCGTCTCGCCGAACCAAGTGGACACTGTTCTCACTTGCGAGACGACCAACACAGAGTTCGGGGCCCATAATTATAGTAAAAGGAGACTCTGGAGAAGGAAGGCGAGGGCACACGGCCACTCTGGAACGATAGAAACAGCACTTGCGGGCTTCCCCACTTAGCTCGAGCACCGAGAATACGACTTACAGCAGGAGGGCTACTGGCGTGGGAGAAGGCTCAAGAGGATGCCGTAGCGAAACAGCGTGCTAAGGAGTCGCGAAAGAAGGAAGAAGAAGACCATCCATGTGTCCAAATATTAATTGAGGCAGCATTTGAACAACCGGGGGTTGACGATAGCAGTAGGAGCTTTTTGCGGACAGAAGTGAACAAGTCAGAAGCGTAGATGAAGGCTTGAAAGAAGGTCAATGCCGAAGCCGGCAGCCAGAAGAGCCAGCGGAATGCGCGTTGTAGAGTCCCCTTACAGGCGTCCCCTAGAACATCTGTGTCTGAAGATTCACTCTCTTCTTAAGAGCTATACAAGGAGATGTCGTGAGTCCCGTCTGTAGCTGGGTCCTTATCGATCAGACGACGTGTGTAGGTAATTAATATCAACATCCATCGGGGCGGTCTCATAATATATGGGCCGCCTGGCGAAGCTAAAAACGTACATCAGTGACCTGTGAGATGCAGTATTGGGGAACTCCAATTTACCGAGACATCAAATAATGTTGTTCATTCTCTCGAGTCCGATGTAAGAACTCGTTCCGTGACACTCACGAACAGATGCAAATGTTGTTGCTGCGGCTTTTGCGCTTTGATTGGACATCGAAAAAGCAGTGAACCCACGGCCTGCCATAGCCGTGTTCGATTTACGAGAAGGATCGAAGTTTGGCGCCAATTGAGGCGCTTCGAGGTCGGCATGGATTGCCATCGTCCATGATTGTCAGCAAATCGAGAAGGAGCAGCAATCCTTCTATACAGCTGATCTGCATCCTTAATCTGTTACCCGCTCCGCCCCCCTGGATGGTTGAGACATGATCATATCATCGCCTGCCGAACGCTCAAGGTAAAATGGAATTGGAATCGAGATTAGTAACGGTGACTTTCCGCTAAAAGGGGCAATCGTTGTAATACCTGTCATCGAGCATGGCGTGTCCAGAACATGTATAGAGTCCACCAAGTGCGAAGGATATATACCGACAGATGGGTGAACGCCCTTTAAAGGGCAGTGCAGAATAAGAACAGATAAAGACGTACAAAGTAGACCAATGACGGACTGAGGTATGATAAAATTGGAACTTGGCAGCTCTATAGTACCTATAGCGTGCTACGGGCCCTTCTCTTTCCTATGGAGAGGCTGAGCGTTGTATAGCGTCGTGAACAAGCTAGGATGCTCTCACAACCTTTATAGATGAACAGCTTCGAGGGGAATTGCCTATACTTCTGCTATGTGCAAACTGTACCTTACTGTCCTGCTGCATACAAATCCAACGCTCGGTGACTACTTGACCAACTCTGGGAGGCAAAAAATTAGCATTTAGGTGCACCATTGGTTAGGAAAACTCCACGGCCGCACACAGGGAACATGCAAAGTGCCAACTTTTGATTTGACAAACAGAAAGTCAACCATCCAGGGAAATGTGGTTGCTTACTTCATGCTCTTTGAAGCTTGTTGAACCTCAAGTAAAAGACAGTATGATGTTCGCAGGATAAGAAGTGAGGACAGTGGATGCTTCCACTAAAGGCATACTGCTTTGTCCAGACGACCCTGTGACCCTGCTGTTTTGTGTCGCTGTACAGTTGTGGTGCAGACCCATAGTCAAGGTTCTGACTCCATGGTGGTCATGGGATTAATTGATTCGTATGGTGACCCACTTACCTAGATGCCGAGCGTTATCAGATGAGCGGCAGAGATATTTGAATGATGGTAGGGCCACTGTCAGGAGTGAGGTAGCATATTCAATTAGCAGATGCTCCAATACTCGGCCGACTATCAGTAAACAAGCGCTGTGGCAACGGGGGCACCTGGCCTGTCCCTTCAAACAGAATACAGCCAGCCTCTCATAGATTGTGAGAAGGTCTTGGTCGCTAGGCCTTTACAAGCTCCATTATATGCAGCTGATGCATAGGGTCTGGCTGTTGGAGAATCTCTGGGTCCTTTGTCGCCTCAATATCCTCCGGGCCCTTAAAAGCCTTACAGGTGGTTAGTAAAAGAGAATAGCAAGGGCTTCCAGCCCGTGAGGACTTCCGTAGGAATCAAAGACAAGGAGGATAAGGTGTATGAGTACTGGTCACCCACCATGGCATTGATTCCAATGGGTACCAGCCTGACTCACAATCTCATGGCTTCGCCTGCTGCTAGCCTTCGCAGCAATTCCAAAGCCCGATTACTGGGACCCGCTCGCATGGGCCTTAAGGGATCAAGCGTAAATGTAGCAGTCCTGGTGACACTCGGTGGTTGTACATTGACAGCTTTTTGAATGTGACCGGCGGTTTTGAGAATCTACGCGGAAGTTCATTTAGTCGCCGTTTGTGCACGTGACCAGGAAAAGGGGTAAACATTCAAAAGTCAACGATTCCGTACCACGATAAGCGTTTGTCTCATGAAACTCCCGTTCATATCCCTGAAACATATATATTATGCCGACATCGATCTTCTTTCCACCAGAATCATTGGAGGTTTTGCGGAGCTTCGTATTCGAGCGCCCACGCATTAACAAGGGAAAAGGGGCGTACCTTGCATAGTCTCGGTCTCTAGTTTCAGGTTGCCGGCTGTCCCCAAGTCTCTCCGTTCGCATTCATACAACATGGCCAACATACCATCGCCAACTCCACATCCACAAGAACAGTATATATTACGTCGGCGCGTCGGGTTCCCGGCCACTGATAGCTTGGCTAGGAAAAAGGGGCTTGCCATGAAAAGCCTCCGACTCGTATGCTCTGTTTGCCGCTGCTCCAAAAATCACTTGGTCTCCTGTGTAAGGCTAGTATAACCTTACGACATCGCTTTACTGTCCGTCAAGGAGGCATGTAGCGGTCCGGCTGAGATTAAGATACCTACTACTAATAACCTCATGCTTAACCGTATTGGTCACCGAATACACACAGCATATCTCGACTGCTCCATAACTTTTTCGGTCAAGTAGGTAAAGGCTATGTAACAGACCGACATGGAATTTCCGACCCCAGAGACTGACCTTGGCCAGCTTGATGGCATACCGAGTTTGGCTGTGAGCACCCCATATTAGAAACATCTGCCACCGGTCACAACTAGCGATCCACGGTTGTGTCAAATTCAATTGCAGTCGAATGTATGACACTCAAGGAGTCTACCGATGTCTTCCACAGTTGATCATAGCGTTTGGTGAGATTCTACGAGCCTCCATGCTCCGCGAGGCGTTGGTCCTTACAATATTTTATATTGAACCCACCACCTACCAAGCTGTTATCCACCGGTGTGATTTCGGTCGCCTACAAATCACTTAGACTGTTGGACGACGTCAGCCGGGTAGTCACGGAAGATTCAATACGGTTTGAAAAGACAATTCTTGTTTGCGCAAAGATCCCGCGTGTACAATCTTAATATACGAATTCCCGGCAAGTGGTCTTCCGTTGATGGAAAGTCTGACCTCGGTAGTATAAGTAGTTCTCAAGTAATCGACCGATGCTCTCCAAGAAGTCTAGGATAGTGTTGTTGAGGTTACCAGTCACAATCTAGGCTTGGGTGGGGACCTCGCCCACACAGTCTGTCTGCTCACCGACCACGCAACGCTGCATTAATTCAACTCGATTTGCTGGACAAAAAGCATGACCAGGAGTCATAGAATAGACCGGTAGACCGACACTGTTCGCGAAGATGTTCTTGCCATTCCATGGCCCTCGGACACCGTTGAGTCAGGGGCTGGAAGTGAGCCGGGGAAACCCCGTATTATTAGCGGTTTCATGAAGGTCGGCAAAGCTTGGCATTAGGGAAAGACTTAATCCCCCATCATCGGTGCATATATACCATAGGTCATCTCCCTGATTATCGCAATTGCACCTATTAATCTAATTAGCAAACTAAAGCTTCTACATATCTCGTATATCGTATTTCGAGTAGTTTTAACTTATTATTATTGTTGTTAATATATCTGTCGTCTTTTTCTTTGTCTTACAATCTCGAATTGTTCAATTTCTTCTATTACACTAACAATTGCAAGTTATTGTTAACAAGATTTATTGCAATCTTCGAACAATCTATAGAATATAAAAATACTTATTTATATATAGATTATTGTTTAGATCTTAAATACAAATAAGGAAAGACTCTTGTAAAGTTTATCTTGTTGTTAAAGAGTTTTTAACTATATATATAGAAGAAAAATTGTAGATAAAACAAAAAGAGATAATCTAATTCTTATAAAAGAAATAAAGTATATATATATATTGCAATTAATAATATATAAAATAATAAAAAGATTACAATTAAGTAAAAAACAAATACAATAAATAAATACTATTAGAATAAAAAGCTTTGTAAAATTTAATTAATAAACTTTCTTTATATTATTGCAAAGCAACTTATTTTTATTAACAAAACTATATTTAACAAAACAACAAAATAAAGATATACAATGTATATTTTTATTAACAAAAACAATAGATATAATACAAATTTAATTAAAGATTGTTATTAAAGTATACTTTTAATTTATATTGTAAATAACTATTTTTCTTATATAACAATTTACGAAAACTAATTTAATACAAAAATTATTTTGCAATAAATTATTATAAATCTAGCTCGAAACAATATAATATATAATATATAACGCAATATATAGTACAAAGTACAACTACTTATATATTTAATAACTTAATAGACAAATAATATTCAATATACTTAACAACAAGTTAAAAAAATAATATTCGATATATTTAACAACAAGTTAAATAAGTAATACTTAATATATTTGACAACAAATTAAGCAAACAAAGCTCAATATACTTAACAACAAGTTAAACAAACAAGTTTTTTTTTAATATATAGATTTTCGAATACAACTTTCTTATAAATTGTGTTTAACTTATCTTAAGTTTTTACTTATTGTTACTCTAATTTATGAAATAACTTATAAAGATTTATTAAATATAAAATTATTTATAGTTGCAATTCTTATTATTAAGTAATTGCTCATATTATTTAAAGATATCTACAAATCTTTTTAATAATATAACTTTCTTTAATATTTTTTACAAAAGTACTAGTATAATATTTTAAATATTCTAAGAATATTTGTATTAAGTTAACGCGCTTCTATTCTAAGTACTAGCTTATTAGTATTACGTTAATTAATATTTAATAAAGATAATAAAATAAAAATTAATAAGCTTAATATCTATTATAAAGATTATATTAATTTAAAGAACTAGCTTATACAAGTAAATATCTATTTTATCTTCTATCTTGTTTTAGCAAATTAAAAGACAATTTTTATATTAATATTTTTTAAAGAAAGAATTTAATATTAACTTAAGTTAAACTTACGCAAATATTTAAAAAAATATAACAAAAATTCTTGTATAATATTTACAAATTTTAAAAACTTTAAAAAAGAGCTTCGAAGAATTTTTGAAATATTTAACAAGAAATAAATTGCAAAAAGAGTAATTTAATACTTAATTTAACAAATTTTTGCAACAAACTATATAGCAAAATTTCAAGAATATATTAATTTTATTAAGTAAAACAATATTGTATTTATAATAATATTTCGACAAGATCTTAAAAACAATCTCAAGAATAAAATTATACGCAATAACAAATTTATTAACAATATATTTAATCTTATTAAACTAGTTATCGATTTTAATAACAAATTATATAAAAAAAGTTATAAAAAAGCAATACAATTAATTTTACAAAAAAGTAGAAATCTTCTTTAAACTAATAACCAAATATTATTAAAAAGAATTTTGTTTTAATTAGAAGTACAATAATTTAGATTATTATAAATCTATATTTATAAAATTAAATTTAACTTAACAACGCAAAGAGAGAAACTTTAGAGAAAAATAAGATAACATATCTTAAAAAACGTGCTATTTATATAGCAAATCGAATTACTTTGCAAGAGATTGTCGATTACAAAACTTAATAAATTGTCGATAAATTAATACTATATTAAGAAAAATACTTAATAGCTAGAACAATATTAAGAAGCAAATTAATATAAAGACAAATATTCTTAAGACTAAATCGAACAATAGCTATTATCTAGTAAAGAACTTAAATTAATTATAAAAAGTTCTAAATAAAATATTATTAAACAAGATACTTGTATTTACGCAAGAAGTTAATTAAGTACTCTAAAAAATTATTAAATTTTATAATCTAATTATTAACTTAAATAAAAAGTATAATTAAAAGAACTTTTACAAATATATAAAATATATTACAAATTATCTCGAGACTTTAATTAATTTATCGAAGATTATAAATAAATACAAGAAAAAACTAAAAAGCAATACTATTACACAAAAGAATATATTCGATATTATTATAGAATAATTAAATCTTACAATATATATAGATCTTAGTTAAATTGTATATTATAACTATTTATGCTAGATTTATCTAAAAGAAAAGAACAAAATTAATTGTTTTTCTAGAAAGTTAAAGTTAGTAATCTAGCAACAAAAGAAAACTTAGTATAGATAAATATTTAAAACAAAAGTTACAATATAGAAGCAAAAAAAAGTTCAAATTTCTTAATAAAGAGTATATTAAAGAAATACAATATATTAGTTTAACAATAGCAACTAAACTTAATAATATATATACAATATTTTATTTTATTAATTAAAATTAATAATTGTCGATTTATAATAATAGTTAATTTTAATATAATAAGTAATTTTATAGTTAAAGCTCTTATAGAGAGAGAAGAGTAATTTACTCGAAAGAAGTTTAACGTTTATAATTTAGTAATTGTAAATAAAAACTTATTATTTGCAAGAAATAAAAAAGTAAACAAAGAAACAAGATCATTATCGATAGCTATTTAACAATATTACAAGAAACTAATTTTTAATATAGTAGAAATAATTATTTACAATATTGTTTTAGAAATATCTTAGTTAAAGTAATATAATCTAGAAGTTAATTAAAATATATAAGTACTTAGATTTGCGCAATATAATTACGCAATTTATATCTAATCTACGCATTAATAGTATTTAATAATAGATAAAAAATTAAATTAAATTTTAATTGCAAGTAGCAAGCTTATATTTTTGCAAAAGAATAATTTAATAAAGTTTAAGTAAACAAATATTAACAAAAGTTAATTAAGTTACAAAGTTAAAGTAAATAAAAATAATAATAAACCTTTTAAGAGTTCTAAACTATCTAGTATAGTAAGAAAATTGCTAAAGTATATATTACAAATATACAACAATTAAGAGTATTTATTTTAGAAAAAGAAAACAATTAAGATTCTATTTAAATATTAATTATAAAATTACGAAATTAAACTTAAATTAAGCAAACAACTTATATTTCAATTTATATATATTTTATTTAAAAAGAAATTAGAAATACTTGCAAATACTTGACAAAAAACAAAAAAAAAAATTTATTAAAAAATTTCAATTATAGATAAGATATTCGATTCTCTTTATACTTAAGAAGGACAAAAATCTTTATTTATATATTGATTATTAAAAGCTAAACAATATTACAATAAAGAATTCATATTTACTATCTAATATTAATAAACTTTAGAATCAATTATTCGAAATAAAGTGTTTTATTAAATTAAATTTATAAGAAGTATATAATTAAATTAAGATAAAAATAATAATAATAAAAGACAGCTTTTTGTATACAATATAAATTATATAAATATACAATAATATTATTTAAACTTACAAACGTCTCGACAATATATTAGAAAATAATTAATAATATATTACAACAATATCTAAATTAATTCATTATAGTATACTTGAACAATATTATAATTTACTTAAATACTTTAAAAGAATATATAAATTATATTTTTAAAGTACTAGAATACTTAAATAAAAGAAATCTATATTTTGAATTAAAGAAATACGAATTTTATTAAAAAGAAATTAACTTTTTTAAATTTGTTATTAAACAATATAAAGTACGTATAAATCTTAAAAAGCTACAAACAATTAAAAAATAAAAATTATTTATTAATATTAAAAAAGTTTAATTCTTTTTAAATTTTATAAACTATAATAAGAAATTTATTAAAAATTACTTTATTAATATAATATTATTAACAAATCTTACAAAAAAAAGACGTTATAAATATAAAAATTAATAAAAAAAAATTGTTTTAGAATCTTAAGTTAAAATATTTAAAGAAATGAATATTAAAGATATATAACTTACAATTGTTAAACAAGATTAAAATCGATATATTAAATCTAGTTATTAATATATACTTTAATTAAAAATATAAAGATATATAATACTTAATAATATATTTTTTAAGAAAACTCTTATTAATTGAACAAAATTATAATATTTACAATAAAAAATTATTTGCTATTATAATTTTTCTAGAATTATAAAAAGTATATATTAAAGAATTATTAAAATTTATAATTCTTACAAATTATAAGAACTTTTTATACTTTATTACTATTAAACAATTTAATAAAAGATAAATACAATAATTAAAGTAACTCGAATAATATAAGCTTAAAATATAATATACTTTAGATAAAAACAATAATAGAGTAAACATACTTAACAAAAGAAATAATTATATAAAAACAAAGAAATTGTTTAATTACAATATTTTTAAAATTAACAAAAACAAATTATTATTAACAAATAAATATAAGCTAAATATTACTTTACAAATATTTAAAGATAATACAAAAGAATTTTTAATAAAAAAAGAAAAACTTCAAATATTTATTAACAAAATTAATAAATATATTAGAGAGTATTATAATAAATTACTATAAAAGAATTTAAAAATAACAAAAAATCTTTAGTTTTTACGCTAGTATTATTAGTTTTCTTTAATAAAACAAATTGTCAAGATATATATTAAAAAATATCTTAATTATTAGTAGAACAAATATAGTATATATACAAATTATAGCAAAATGTAATATTAGAAATTAATTAAATTGTTATAAGATCAAATTACAGTAAACTTTATTATTAAGTTGTCGAAATTAATAAATTTAGCAATTAAAAACAAATATAATTTAATACTAATAATAATTAATAAACTTATTAAGTACTTATATATTATTGTATATATAAAGAAATTTACAACAAAACAACTAGAATATATTGTGTTAAATTAACTTATATAATATTACAATATATTTAAAGAATTAACTAGTAATAAAGATAAGCTCTTTATATTTAATTATTAAAAGATATTAATATTAATATTAGATACAAGACTTCGAATATTTATTATCTATTATTTAATTACAAATAATTAGACAAAAAGAACAAATTAAAGTTTTAAGCAATATTTGCAATATTATATTAACAATACTTAAAATAATTAAATATTACTATTATCTATAACGCAATTAATATTAAATACAAAAATCTTAAATATTATAAAAATAATATTATTTTTCGAAAATTATAAAAAAGAATCGAATTTCTTTAAAAATAAATAAAGATATTTATTAGCACAACTAATTATCGAAAAAGTAACTATACTTAAGAAAGTACAAAACAATATCTTATTTATGCAAGAGAAATTAGTTAAGTATTAGAATAGAAAACAAAAAATAATATCTTAATTAAAAGAGAAATAAAACTCATCTTCTAATTAAAAATTTTAAAATAAAAAAGAAAAGCAAGAAACTAAATTATATTAAGATTGAATTATTTTTATTGAAATAATTAAAAAATTAATTAATTACAAACTTAACTTATCTAAGAACATTAAAATATTTCTAGTATTTTATATCTTATTGTTGAAACTAGTTAATCTTAATATATTTATATAAAAAATATTTTATTATAAAGCTCAAGAAAAAAGTAAACACAAAACAGAAAAAATTTTAGAGTAATAAGATTAAAATTATTTTATTAAGTAAAAAAAAATTCTATCTTAGAAAATATATAAAAATCAAAAAAGAATCTTAATAATTGCTATAATTTTATTTAGAAATTTTATTAACGTTTAAAAAGTTATTTAATATAGCAAAAACTAATTGAAAAGTAAGAGATAACTTAACAAAAATATTTGCAATAAAATAATTAAAATATTTAAAAATATTTAACTCTTTTATTTTTAACAATAAATATTGTATCTTTTATTTTGTTTTTGTATTAATTTTTTTTAAGATTTTTTTATTTTGTAGCAATTAAATTATAACAATTGCTAACAAAGTTTTATTTTTAGCAATTTTAATAAACAAATCTTCTCTAGTATAATTTAAAAAAAATTAAGATATATTTATACAAAATTTATTAACACAAATATATTTCGAATATTTTTAAATAAGATAACAAATCTTTTATTATAATACAAAAATAATTAAAGAGAAAACAATATTTGCAAACAATATTTAATTTCGAATACAAAATAAAGATAACTTTGTTGCTAACAAAATATAATAAAAGAAACAATAATTTTAGAGATAAAAATTTAAAAAAAAAGAAATAATATTACAAATTTAATTCGAAATAATATAATATATAATATATAATATAATATATAGTATAAAGTACAACTACTTATATATTTAACAATTTAATAAACAAATAATATTTAATATATAACTAATCTTTATTATAAGCAATTAATATTTCGAAACAATTAACTGCTTATAATGCAAGACTACTTATATTAAAAGTCTTAAGATTTATCTATATTAAGCTTAATTTAATTAGCGTTTATCTCTTAATTAAATAAGATTATATATTTGTATAAAACAATTAAAATAAGAAGAAAAAAGTATATTAAACAATTATTTATTTATTGCAAAATTTAATATACTCTCTTATAAGTCTCTCAAATATAATTAAAATCTAAAATATATCTTTTAAATATTTAGAATTAATTATGTAATTAATTATTTCGTATATTTATTAATTAAAAGTTGTCTAATTGTTATTAAATGTCTTTTTGCGCTCTATTGTTCTTCTATATAGATTTAAATATTTGATTATTTTTATCTTGTTATTTTTCTGCTACTTCTTGTATAATTAAAGTATATTTAAAGTCTCTAAAATCTAATTAACGTTAATTCTTAATATATTTATCTTTATCTTTATTTTTATTTTTGTCTTCTTTATTAATATTTCGATAAATTAATATTGTATTATAATATTTATTATAATATTAATATTGTTGTTTATTATTACTTTAGCAATAGATCTTTTGTAATAAATTAAATTAGGAAAAGAGAAATCTAATATATATTAATTGTATTTAAGAATAATAATATTTTTGATTATTTATATACAAGCGTCTTGTAATATTTGCTCTGTCTTAAATAGTTTAATTATTTATCTTTTATAAGTTCTATTTTATTGTTTTTTAATAGATACAATATAGTTTATTATTAATATTATAGATTTAAATTAACAATTAGTAATATTATTAATAGTAATATTAAACTCTTATACTTTTATTACTTATTTTATTGTCTTAAAAATATTTATTGTTTTGTATAAATTATACTTAATAAACTTTGCATTATACTTATTAATATAATATCAAAATTATTACTTTCTATACTAAATTTTTTAAACAACAATAATATTTTAATTAAGCAATTAATATATGCTTATAATATTAATTAATAGAAAAATAATCTTAATATTTTGCATAAATTTATTTTCTTTCTTTTGATATATATTAATATTAGCTTTGTAAATTGCAAAGTTATCTATTAAAAATATATACTTTTAATTATTTACTTTTTGTCGAAATTAATTTAAATACTTTTTAAATATCTTTGCAATTATTTAAATTTTGCAATTAAATTATTAAATTATTTGTAAATTGTTTGCATTGCTATTATAAATATTAAAGATATAAAAATTATTAATATTGTCTATTATTTATAGTTTAAGCTTGTGCAATTTAATAATATTATAATACAAAACAATAATAATTCTTCTCTTGTTTGTCTTAATATTTTTAGTAGATTTGCTTAATAATATTGTTTTCAATATTATTATTTAGAATAAACTTGTTTTATTTATATTATAACAATTATTAGAGAAGAAGTTAAAATCTAGTTAACTTTTAATATTGTTTTATATATTCTTCAAATTCTTTGCAAGTTGTTTGCGATTAACTTAATTAAATTTATTATATTAATAATACTTTTATATATAATAGTAAGCTTTATACTTATTAAATTATTTTATTAATATCTTAAATTAATTTTGTATATAAAAAGAAAGAATTAAAGAAATTTTTTAATAGAAAAGTATTACTATTTTCTTTAAAATAGCTTTAATAATAGATATATATTAATCTTTCTTTTATATTTGTTATTTAAATAGTATATTTTTTATTTTAATTTACTTGTTAGTGTAATTACAATTATAAATAGCTTAAACTTAATTATTTAAATAAATATCTTTTTTATTAATCTATTGATATATATAGACGTTATTAATTAGATTATTTTTATTAAATTAAGTTTTAAAAATAATTGCAAATTTCTTGTAAAACAATAATTTAATTTTGCAAAAAATTTATAAAAGATAAAAATTTTGTAGTTATTTTTTTTTAATATAGAAAATAGACAGTTTGTTATTGCTTTAATAATAATATTATTATAATTAAAATTAATTGCAAAAAATTTGTTCTATACTTAATTAAGATAAATGTATACAATAAAATAGTAAAAAAAGATATTTTAAAACTATACAAAATATAAAGACAAAAAATATAAAGAATTTAATTAGAATTTAATCGATAAAGTCTGTATTACAAAGAAAAAATTAAATTTTTCTTTATTTTCTCTATAAGTAGTTTTATCAAAATAAGCGAAAATCTATTGTTTTTCTCTATAGACTAAAATTGCAATAATTATTATTAAAATCGATTATTTTTGTTATATTTGCTATTTGTAAGACAATACTATCTATAAAATAATTACTTATAATAAAAAATAATTGTATTTAATAACAAATCAAGCAAACAATATTCGATATATTTAACAACAAATTAAATAAATAATATTCGATATATTTAACAACAAATTAAATAAATAAAGTTTAATATATTTAACAATAAATTAAATAAATAAAAAAGATTTTCTTTAATATATAGATTTTTGAATACAACTCTTTTATAAATTATATTTAATTTATTTTAAGTTTTTATTTATTATTACTTTAATTTATTAAATTATTTATAACGATTTATTAAATATAAAATTGTTTATAGTTGTAACTCTTATTATAAAGTAATTGCTTATATTGCTTAAAAATATCTATAAATTTTTTTTAATAATATAACTTTTTTTAATAACTTTTATAAAAGTATATTATAATATTTCTAGTATTTGTATTATTAATAAAATATATTTGTTATAAAAGTCTTTTATAAACAAACTATTACGACCCTAGCTCGTCATAGTCGATATATATTCTACGAAGAGATATGTAGCGCAGAGCACGACTATCTACATGCTCGACGACTTGGCAGGCGAGCAATGTTCGACATGCTCGACAACGAACAAAGCGAACAAGACTCGACATGTTCGACAACGAACAAAGCGAACAAGACTCGACATGCTCGACAACGAGCAAAGCGAACGAGATTCGACATGTTCGACAACGAGCAAGACGAACAAGAAGAGATCTCATTTAATATATAGATCTTCGAACACGACTTTCTTATGAATCGTGTTCAATTTATCTTAAGTTTTGACTTATTGTTACGACTACTAAAGTTGCAATTTCTTGTTATTAAGTGATTGCTTGCATTGCCTAAAGACGTTTACAAATCTCTTCAAAGCACAATTCTCTTTAATATTCTAAATCGCCAAATAGCAACGTAACACTTTAAACATTCGAAAGAATGTTTGTGTCAAGTCAACGCGTTTCTATCTCGAACAATAGCTTTACAACATTACGTCGATTTTCTATCGATAAAGACGATAAGATTAGAGTCAATAAATCTAACATCTATTATGAAGATCGTATCGACTTGAAGAATTGACTTATGCAAATAAATATTTACTTCATTTTCTATCTTGTTTTAGCGAACAAGAAAACGATTTTCGCATTAACATTTCTTAGAGAAAGAGCCTAGCATTGGCTCAAGTCAATGCTACGCAAATATTTGAAAAATTATGACGAAAACTCTCGTACTATGTTCACGAACTTCGATAACTTCAAGAGAGAGCTTCGAAGAATCTTCGAAACATTCAACGAGAAACAAATCGCGAAAAGAGTGATTTAACATTTATTTTAACGAATCTCTGCAACGAACTACGTAGTCAAATTTCAAAAATATGTTAATCTTATCGAATGAGACGATGTCGCACTCATGACGATGTTTCGACAAGATCTTAAGAACAATCTAAAAGACGAACTTATGCGCGATGACAAAAGCATCAACGATATGTTCGACCTCATTATGATAGTCATCGATTTCGACGACAAGCTATATGAGAGAGCTATGAAAAAAAGATACGATCAATTCAAAGAAAGGGCAAGAATCTTCTTCGAATCAACGATCGAATACTAGCAAGGTTAATTTCGTTTCAACAAACAAAAATACAATAATTCAAACTATCGTGAGCCTGCATCAATGAAACTAGATTCGATTCAATATTGTAAAGAAAAAAATTCTAGAGAAAAGCAAGACAACAAGTCAAAAACGTGCTATTCATGTGGCAAATCGAATCACTTCGCAAGAGATTGTCGTTCAAAGAACTTAATAATTTCACGACAAATCAATGTTATGTTAAGAGAGACATTCGATAGTTAGAACGACATCAAGAAGCAAATCGACACAAAGGCGAACATTCTTAAGATTAAATCGAACGACGACTATTGTCTAATAGAGAACCCAAATTAGTTAAAGAAAGTCCTAGATGAAACATCATTAGGCAAGGCATTCGCATCTACGCAAGAAGTTAACAACGCTATTAGAAAAATATAATAGAACAAACATTCAAGAACGCTATACTCGCATAGCTCAATTATAGACTTCGATGTTAAGTATAAATGAAAAGACTTTTAGGAAATGCTAGAAGAAATTACGA
>JAABUQ010000920.1_pt1 | contig 66813 bp, 72 predicted proteins | sample 5560001 | NCBI WGS metagenome assembly JAABUQ01 (sample SAMN10711888, study PRJNA513371) | rock metagenome | isolation source: Antarctica rocks | place: Antarctica: Victoria Land, Finger Mt nord | collected 2015-12-18
TATTCTCGAATCGTAATTAGGAAAAGAGGAAACCGGGTATATTAATTTAAAATAATACGAAGCCTTATAATTATTAAATAAGTTGCTATAAATTATTTTAATATTAATTATATTAGCTTCTGCCTACCGGAAGAGATTATCTAGTTAAATATTAAATATAATATAATATAAATATTGATAATCCTGTATATTATAAAGACCCTCTATTATTTCCTTATCTACCCCTTTGCTAAGGGTAGGAGCGATTATATAATAAATATAAGTATAAGCCTTAAGCTTTACGGATTTTATTTCTAATTCGATAGTTTTTTAAATAATAAAAGGGATATCTTAGCCGATACAGATAATCTCCCTACGAATATTATATATCTATATAGTTATAGTTCTTCGTAATTAGAAGATAGCTAAGATTGGTAAAATAATCCGGTTAATAATATTAAGGTCGATTTGCTTCCTAGTAATTATAAAACCGCTTTAAATATAGAAAAAAATAGGATTTAGTAATTAGAAATACTACTGGATATTATTTATAAATATTATCCCTATATTAATCTCCTATTTAATATAATTATAATCTTTAATTAAAAGATTTATATAAGGGTTTTCGTCCTCCCCTTCTTTGGTTATAGGGCTATAATTAGGGTTCTATATAAAGTTAAGGAAGCTATAGAGGTCCCCGACTTTATTAATTATTAAGGTATCGGAGAAAAGATTTATATACGGCGAATTAAGGAGAGCAATTAAAATATATATATAAATACGGTTTGATTTCAATTTCTGGGCTTTATTATAAATAATTCGGCCCTAAACTTTAGAATAATATAATCGGATATATTTTATATCTTTTTTAATAACTTCCGCGAATATATTTTTTTTATAAATAATATTATTATCCTCCGAACCTTATTTATATTGCGAATTCTTTATCTTTTTAGTTAGTTTTCCCTTAATAAATTAGAGGGAACGGAATAATTAGGTAAAATAAGAAAAGATAATAATAATTAAATAAATTTTAAATTTGTTTTTCAATTTATAAAGATAATAAAGGAGGTTAAAAATACGAATATTTAGGGTTTAAGATCAGAATTTTAATAGCCTGATATTAAGGGAGTCGATAAAATATTTTATAAGCTTTAAAATATTAAAGCTTTTGCGGTACTCGTTTTTCTATACTTTAATAATATTAGAAGGGCCGAAGATTAGAGTATTATAGTAAATACAAGCAGAAATAATAATTATAAATTTCTTAATTTTTGCTGTTTTATTTTCCGGTAAAGTTTTCTTTAAAATATCTTTATCTTTTTCCTCTTTTTTTTTCGGTTTTTCTTTTTTTTTTTTTTTTTTTTCCTTCTCTTCTTTTATAGCTGGGTTAAGAATACCGTTTTTATTAGAAATATTATTCTCGATAGTCTTAATATTATCTGCAAATAATATTAAAGTAGGGTTAAGAATTAAAATCGGGAAGTTTTTAATAATATAAATATTTAAAATAAGATAATTAAAAACTCTAATTATTTTGTTAAATCCTATATTATCTGCAAGTAATTATTCTTTTAAGCCGGAAGCTTTTAATAATTATTTTTAAATTAAAAATATTATTTAATATACTTTTAATATTTTGTAGTTACTTTTATTTTCCGTTAATACCTTCCTTTTACCTTTATCCTTAAGAGTAGCAAAGAGGACGAATAGCTAGTCGGGATTAAATATTAATATAATATATAATTTGTTATATATTAAAGTATCCGCGGAAACTTTATTTAAATCGAGTTAAAAACCTTAAAATTTAAATTAAATAAAAAGGGTTATATTTTTTATATCTTTTAGCTCAGCCTTGTTTTGAGCTTTTATTATTATTTAAATTATAAAATCGGTATATATATCCTCTACCGGTATTATTCGCTCGAGTTCCTTAATAGTAAATATTTAAATATCTTTAATAAATATAATTAATAGTAAATTAATATTTAAAAATAGATATAGAATCTTGATACTTTTTCTAAAGTTTATAATAAGGGCTTCTTAAACCGGTAATAATATTTAAGTATATTATTTTTTATTGTTTATAATAGCAAGGTTTAACCCTCCTATTTTCTAAAGGGCAATATTAAAGTTATTCTTATATATAATAAGGTCGGTATTATATTGCTTTCGGGTTTTATTAAAAGATAAATAATCTGCTTAATTAGCAAACTCCTTATTATCTATAGTAATAAGGTATATTCCTAAATTTATTGATTATTAGTTAGCGATATTCTCTATAAATAACTTTGTTATATCGATAATTATATCCTCTTTTATTAACTTTAATTCTTTATCTGTTAGGAATTCCGGGATAATAATATTATTATTTTATATTTTATTTATAGTATTATATATTAGTTTAATATTTATTTTCTTAAATCGACGGTATATATTATATACGCGATACTAGTCCTTCGGGGAATACCTTTTGACTTTGTATATATTTAACGCCTTATTTAAGAAATAATCAGGGGTACTTATAATAATTCGATATATTATCTAAATTTATAAAGTATAATTACGGTAATCGCCCTCGAAAAGGTATTCCCTTGGGAGGGGAAAAAGCTAATAGAATTAATATAATAATAAGAATTCCTTGTTCGTAATAATATTAAATATAATCTTAACCGTTTATAATAAATCTTTCGTTTTATTTAAGATTTAAAACCTTATATTCCTTTTATATAATTAAGGTTAAAGGAAATTTCGATTTATTATTAATATTAATATAAATTTAGCTAAGGGTATAATAAAAGGGAAACTCAAGTACTTAGCAAGCTAATTAATATTAAATTCGAAGTTCTAATTAATAACCTTAACTCCGGGGATATTTCTTTACAAAATATCGAACTTATATTTTAATTTCTGCGATTCTATTATTCTCTACTTAGCGTAAGTCTTATTTGCAAAGTTAATATCAATAACGTCTTTCTTTCCCCTTATCTTAACGGAAGTTAATAAATATTAAAATAATAATAATAAGCAAAATAGCGAATATTATCTGCAGCTAAAATAGTAAAATAGGGGAAATAATTTAGATAATAAGAAAAGTTAATATTATCTGCAAATAATAAATAGTTAGCGTATTTTCGGAAATCTTTTAATAAGGCCTTATTATATAATCAGTTTCGTTAATATTTTAAAGGCTTCGGAAAGGGGTAGAGATTATTCAAGTAAAAATTAATATAATAGAATAGCTAAAGAATAATAAATAAGATATCCGGCAACCAAAAACGAACGGTACGAAATATAATATTATAAAATAAAAAAAAGATAAAAATAAGAGTATAAGGAAATAATATTATATATAAAAACCGTATTAGTTATATCCGGCCCGGTATTATTCTTTATTAATATTATATAAATTTATTTGCAGATAATATTAAATATATAAAAACAGATTAGCTTCGAGATATACTAGGTTATAGGGTATAATAATAAAATAGATTAAAGAGAAGGTATAATAAATTATAAGGGTAAAGGTAATAATATAGGATATAACGGTAATAATAAATTGAATCGGTTAGCGAATAATAAAATTATAATAATATTAATCTAGGCTCGAAATTAAAAGAAACAGGTAAATATATCTTATAAGTAAACAAGAACCGATTATAATACAGAACTAATATATTAATATAACTATAATAAACTATTAAAAGATATAAAGGATCGGATATTATACTAAATAAACGTAGGAAGGATATATAAGGGATCGAGGTAACTAAATCGAAGGCTTGTAAATATTTGGCTACCCCTAAAGATATTAACTTAATAATAATATTAATAGAAAGAGATATAGGTAATAAATAATATTTATAATTCGGATAAAAAGGATATTTTGTTTTATTATTTAGTTTTTTAAATTAGCCGATTAATCTATATTAGGTTATAGTAAAAGATAGAAACTTACTTATAAATAAGTTAGGGATATATCTTAATAAAGGTATTAAAGTCGCGTCTAATACGGCTCGCAGGGGTATTATTCAATAACCGCTTATTATTATCGGAAAGCTATTAAAAGTACTATATTATTTGCGCTAGGTAAGCTCTATTTTAGCAACTTTAATATAATAGTCTAATATATTATTTATAGATAATAAAGGGGCTATTTTAGCAACTTTAATATAATAATATAATATATTATTTACAGATAATAAAAGAGCTATTTTGGCAACCTTAATATAATAATATAATATATTATTTATAAATAATATAAGGGCTATTTAAATAACCTTAATATAATAGTTTAATATATTATTTATAAATAATATAAGGTAATAACCTTAATCTTTTATATTATTATCAAGTAAGGTATTTCTGCGTAAATTGGATTTCTCGCTTATTTAACTCTTACCTTTTGCTATATATAATATTTTAATTCTGTTAATTATTTTCTTTTCTTTATTTATAGTTTTGTTCCAAGATAAAGCTAAATATCTTCCGTTAATAATTTAGGCTTTACTAGTATAGCTTTTTCTAAATTACAAGGAATTAATATTAAAAGTTCTATTAAAATTATATTTACTCTTATTATATATATAAAATTAGGCTGTTAGAAAGCCTTCTCCAATTAAAGAATATTATATATATTATAAGGATTATTAGGAGGGTAATATATCTCCAAGGAGAAATCAATATTATTCTCGAAGTTACGAATAATATTACAAATAATATTACCTTCGAAAAAAGGGATAAGGCTATAAATAATAAAACCCTCCGAGATAAGGCTACTTATAGTATTAATTGCCTTAGCCTGGATAATCTTAAATCGGTATAACCTTTAAAGGTATCGCCTCCTACCTATTGATAAACCCCGATAGGAGTAATTACTCTAGGGGCGTAAGGGCTAATCTAGACGTTAAAGGACCTAAAAATTAAAAATTATTATTAAAAGAAAAAAAGCCATAAGGAGAAAGAAGTAAATAAACTAGGCTTAAATAAAAATATAATTACCAGCCGGGGGGGAGGTAATAATAAAGGGTTTATAAAAATTAATAAAGACAAGACTTCCTTATATTCCGAGTTATTGAATATTATTTTATTATTAGATATAAATCCTCTATCTACTTCTATATTATATAAGACGTTTGTTTTTATAATACCGCCTACTATCTCTAGCAGAACTTATAGCGAAGCAGGTAATAAAGCCTATAAAGCTAATAGGGGAACTAATAATAAAGCTAATAATAAAGCTTATAAAGCTAGTAGGGGAACTGATAATAGAGCTAGTAGTAAAGCTAGTAAAGCTACTAGAGCTATTAGAGCTAATAGGGGAATTACTATTATAAATTCCGGCCTAAGTTATATAGCCGCTTTTTATACAATTTCTGCTACCGCTTTAATTATTATTTTTATTAACGTATCCTCGGCTAGGGGGTCAGGCTTTTCCTTAACCGGCTAGAAGAGAAACTAATATTAAATTTAATTAATTTAATAATAATATTCCTAATAAATTTTAATATATCTAAATTATTTGTTAACAAAGCAGCCGTAGAGAACCTCGGCGGTAATATTATAATAACCGGCTTATTTATTTAAAATATTTATATTGCCCTAATTTAGTTATTAATCGAAATAACTCCCTTTAAGAATAAATTTTCTAAATATAGCAATAGCAATATAACAATAGGATATTATCGTAAGATAACAATTATCCCCTATTATTATAATAGATTAGGCGCCGAAGGTCTGCAAAAAACAGTCGCTATATTATAGGTAGTTATTATCTAAAGTCTAGAAGAAGGCGGAGCCCGTATATAAAATCGGATAGAATTAAGCGAATTATTTAATAAAAGGATAAATTAGAATCAGATATTATATCAGGATCTAACTTAACGATTTTGGAAAATAGCAATAAATAATCTTAATAATATTTTCGAAATTATACCCTTTATAATAAATAATAATAAAGCTGATTATTCCTTATTTAATAAAAATATTCCGATAGCTTTTAAATAAAATATTTTAGAAGTATAGGTTTAAAAGTTCGATACCCTATAAAGGCTGCCTCTCGAAGATATATATTATTAGGAGGAGCTTATATAGGAAGTCTTAATATACCTTAATATATTTATTAATCTGCCGTAATATTTAGGCGGATTCTTAATCTAAAAGGGTCCCTTATATAGGCCCTACTTCGAAAAACTTTTTATATTAACTAGCAAAGCCTAACAACCGGTTTATTAATTAGAGATTATACCTCCCTAAATAATTCCGAGGCTCTTAAAGGAATAATTATTATTTAATATTATTAACTAAATTATCAATCAAAGTAGAGAGGTTAATATATAATACTTGTATATATAAAGATAAGGCCTCCCCTAATAGAAAGGTTAATACGGCTAGGGCGTTTTATAAGTAACCGATCTCCTTTTGAATAAAAATACAGAAATAATTGATAATAAATATTATTTCTTTGAAGCTTAACGAACTCCGGTTATCAGATTAAATAATATAACCAATATTAATAATATTATTATATAATTATTATTTATACTTATATAAATATAAAGCTTAAGTAAATAGTATATAGGATATACTAAATAAATACTTATCTCGGATCTTGCAAAAACGGAAGGTAATTTATTAAATTTAACCTACTTTTTAAACCTAGAAAGATACTTATATTACAATTAATTAAGTCCCTTTAATAAAGGCGGCAAGATATTATATTATTATTAAAGTACCGTAGAATATCTTAATATAACTATTTATATTAAATATAATAATAAACGTAATAATAATACTTTTATCGAGCTTAGTACAAAGTTCGTAAATAAAGAGGGCAACTATAAGACTCCTAATAATTTTAATAAAATTTATTATTTAATATTTTTTATCTTTATTTTAAAAAATTTTTATTTTGTTCGCTGTTTAAGCTTCCCGGAGGTATTACTTTAGCTATTAAAATTAAGCTGGTTATAAACGGAAATTAAACTTATTATCCTTTAAATAGAAGGTCCGGATAATAAAGCAAAAGAACTTTTTCCAGATTCCTATATATCGGTCTTATATCTTTTATTATAATTTAATTTATAAAGGGGTCCTTGCCCGGTTATTATAATTAATAAATATATTAATTAAAGTTTAGTCGAATATATTAATTTTTTCGATAAAAAGCGAATTCTATATAATAATAATTAAAGAATTAATTATAAAGCAGATCTGTTAATAAACCCTTTTATTCGGCTAAAGGAGATTAACGAATAAAGGGAGGCTATTTAGCTTAAAACCGTAAAAGTATTTAATAATATAATAATATTTAAATTATAAGTTAATTTCGATCGGGTATAATATTATCGGGTTTAGAATAATAATATTAATTAATACTTCTAAAGTATTTTCTAACCGGTTATATATAAAAATACCTAGGGCGATCGCGTAGATCTGCTATAAGGTTAGAGGAGGTAAGATAAAGGTCCGTAGGTAAAATAAAAAAATAATAAAGCAGATAATAATTCGAAAATATTATTATTTATAATTAAATATTATAATATATTAACAAGGGACGTTGCTATCCTAAACTTAATTATAAAGGAAGTATTAGAGGTTCTTAATATATAATTTATATATTTTTTATTTAATTATTAACTTTGTTCGGAAGTTATATATATTTTTATAATAATATTTAATATTGTTAAGGTTTAAAACGATATAATAATATTAATAATAAGCGAACCTATTCCGGTAGTATTAAATAAAAAGGATTAAAAAATTATTAAGGCAAAAAATATTAATAAATATTAATATTTCGATATAAATTAGAGGGTAGTTTTTGAATATTATAATATATACTTAATAATATTTCGGTAAAATATCGCTATATTTAATATCGAGGTAGTTTTTAAGGCCGGTTATTAATAATATTATTATTAAGATCTTATATTAATATAATTTGCAGATAAGAATTTTATATTAAGGATTATAAATGATCAGATTATCAGTAATAAAAGGTTCTATTATTAATAATTGCAATAAATATAAGAAGGAAAGGGATAAAGCAGTAACAAAATAGATAAATTATTAAATTAAAAGCGAATATTAATATATTCTCGCGTAATTGAATTTACGTAAAAATTTGATTTTAACCAGGATTAATTTCGACCCTTATCGGGATCTATTTCGATTAAGGATTAAATCGATTTCGACCCTTATTAGGATCTATTTCGATTAAGGATTAGATCGATTTCGACTAAGGATTGGATCGATTTCGATTAAGAATTAGCGTTAATTCGATAAGGATCCAATTCGACCTCGAATAGGATCCTAGAAAAAGAAAACACTCGACAGGGGCGAACAATAACGAAGAGAAAATTAAATAAATTCATATAATAATATTTATTTTATTATAATATATATAAAAAAAAGGAAAGTAAAGTTAAATATTAAGAATTAATATAATAAAAATTAATATCGTTTAATTATAATTGATTTATAATAATCGAATCCTTATTTATATTATTAATTAATATTATAAGGATTTAAAAAAATTATTTTATATAAATAAAATAATAAAATAAAAAAGATAAAATAAATAAATTTAATTAATTAAATAAAATATTCAATTTGATTAAATATATAATTTATTAAAAAAAAATATTGAAAAAAAAATAAATAAAAAAAGTTTATATATAAAGAAAAAGGAAAAAGGTAATTTTATCGATACTTTTAATACTAACGTAATTAAATATAATTAATTTAAATTAATTATATAATATAAAAATAAATATATTAAAAAAAGTATTATAAATATATTTAACTTATTAATAAAAAGTTATATAATTATAAAAGATAATCGATATATATAAAATAAAATAAAATAAATATATATAATAATTAAATCAATTATTAACTTCTTTTTTATTTAATAAAAGTAATAATATATTTTAATATTAATAAGATTCTTTTTATATTTTTTAATTAAATCGAAATAAACTAACTTAAATTAAATTAATTTGATTTTAAAGAATTAATTCGAAACCCGGATCCGGAATAGTTTAATCAACTTAAATTAAATTAATTTAAAATTAATAAGTAGGATTAATTAATAAGAATCTCGGATTAATTGAAAAATTAATCGGAACAATTCAATTGAATTGTTGGAACAGTTCCAAAATTGGTAAAGAATAGACCCGAGTCGGAATGCGGATTTCATGTCTATGCAGGAATTGACAAGTAATTTAACTTAATTAAGTTAATTTAATTAATTAACCTTTGCATACTTAAGGAATCTATATAGATTCCATGGAAACTTAGTATTAGAATAGGGCACACACGGAGTATGACTCAGGCGGAACGGACCGTGGTAGTGGGGGTGAGTTGCAGGAGTTATAACAAAGAACGTAAAGGGAAATAGAACATATTGGATACAACAGCTGGCAATTGCTCCGAATCTGAAACGTCTTAAGCTCGGCGGAAAATTGCCACGTTGGAGCGGCAAAGCATATGATGTATTAACCTTCTTCTTTGAGAGCCTACATGATCTGATAAAATCATTAAGAAGACCGACCCCAAGTGCAATACACTATCTCCCGCTATGCGCGCATGTTCCACTTGCACTCTCACAGAACATTGCGTACAAGTGCCAGCAGCCAATATTCCTTATTGTACTGAGCTTGCCAGCTTCCCACGTGCCCAGAATCGGCACCTTTGTAAAAGCCTCAATAGCTCTCGCCGCGCTACCTTAAGAGACAGGGTTGTATCCTTTCATACCAATGTGCATGTATGTGCCCTGGAATGAGATGCTTGTTGAGGCGCAACAGTATGTGGCCATCCTAGCCATGGGCAACGGGTCTTGTGCTGTCCGTTGGGGCTATAAAGTGGGCTTTGTGACTCATGGATCCTGGCCCTCGCGGTATCGCGCAACACCTCCCATATCCGGGGCGATATCCCTCTTGCATAGACTTGCCAGAGACCAGGAAGACACTGGACATCTTGAACGCAATACGACTGAATTGCCTCTGATAAAGGACGCTGATTGAATACGGCATAGCTGCCACCGTGCTGTGAATCGAACAGATGGTGTCCCTGTTGTTTTACTTTCGTCCATTCCCGTCTGTCCTCCCAAGTCATCACAGCGTCTCTCTCAATGCACTTTACCAGGCCATTGACATGATCCCTTGAAAAGGTCCGCATAGCAAGCTCCATAAGCTGAAGGTCGTCCACACCGGCCAAATGGATTCCATAATGGCTGTACAGGGCGTCCGAGTCGTTTCGCACATCGAAAAATACTTTGGGGATGGTCTTCGACTCGAGGATGGACTTCAGGGTGTTTCCGTTTGATGCCGACGCCTTGAACGTATCTTCGCGGAGGACTTGAACGTCAATGAGGTAAGTGTGGTGCTGAGGCTCGACGTGTATTTGAAGGATAGAGATTGTTCCATGCCGAGAGAGTTCCACACCCTCAAGATCTAGGTAAAGCGATGGCGGAGAAATAGGAAGCCCAACCAGTGAATCGAGCATGCTAGCAATCGCCGAGAGACTGTCGACAAATGTGACGGCCATTGCTGATTGCGACATAGGATTGGAACTTGATGGCCAAGTTGAGAAGTAAGAGAGGCGGAGCATTCAAGTAGTGCCGTGTTATGAATTCTCGGGCTCCTTGAAATATACTGAGTGTCGGTGTTGTTCGTACGAGAACAAAGGGAGCCCTCGGATTCACTCGGCTCAACCTTGAGTATGTGCCGCAAGCTCTCGCACGTACTCGAGCTTTAGATTGGCAAGCTCCAAGCGAGGATTGGATGCGGTGAGGATAAAGATCCCTTGTCCGGGAAGAATACTGGAGTTGGACATCATCGATTAGAGTTTCTTTCCTTTTTTGTTGTGCTTCAGAGTACACTAACAGTGTTACACAAAACAGGGAAACACAATAGAAAATCTCCGGAGATTCATTTGACACGTTACAAAGACCGAAAATCAGACTCCCAACCCGCGGACAATAGACAATTGTATTTAGAAACTCTCCCAACAGGCAAATATATATATATGATACTCCTTCGAGAACGGCTCTGACCCCAGCTACACTGTTTTGCATCATATTTCTCATAGTCAGCGTCTGAACAATATAGGTTTCGCTTGTTCGATGTGCCAGTAAAAAGGTGGGTAAAAATCATCTTACACTTTCCGGCAGTTGCGAGCGCTGCGCTCCGTACGCACATGTGATTGTCATGACTCCCGAATATAATAACACTGTGTACTCGTGGCCAATTAGTAGATTGAATTCGGAATAAAGGACTCTAATGCTTCTGCAGACCGAATTAGTGTCATTGATCGCCCTAAGGGATTGCGACAGCTTCATGGTCTTTCATGGCTTATTGCATCCTTCATATCTTCTGGTGTGGAAAATACCTCAAAACCCGCAAGGATTAGCGCGTTGTGAAAAAGAGTGGCACTCTTGAACTACCAGGAATCTGAGTAGTTGATCCAAATGATATAAAACGGTGTCTTTACTCCGAAGATACGAGGGACATGATACAGAGAAGTTCGACTTGCAAGTGCACGCGTGGTCCACCTCAATTAGATTGATTGTGCTAGAAACGTTATCACTGGCATTCATGATCCTTCTACAATAAGAAGAGTATGGAACTCTGTCTATGCCAATCTTTACCAGCCATGTCCTTTGCTCTTCTGCGATCTCCCGGGATTAGTAAATGCACGTTACAGTTCTTTGTTCGCCCAGATGGCCTTACGGCGGAATTGTTGCCCCCTTCTGCTTACTTCACTTCATATCTTTACCATTCACCCATCATAATTTCTCTCATCACTTACAGATCCTCTTTTGCTCGAGCCCCGCTAGACAAAATCATTCCGCCTGATTTGAATCTACCAAACAGCGGCTCGAACTTGGGTGACAGCATGGACGCTCAAGACGTGTCCATGGAAGCTGAGCTCCAAGTAGTACTTGGAAGGCAGAAGAGAGCTCTCGAAGAAGCAAAGAAGCGCAGGGGACAATGTCCAAGTAACAGAAAGCCTCTCCATCAGCTTGTTGGAGAGTACATGCTCGCCTACCTGGGTAGACAAATATCCGAGCGGGCGCCGCATTCTCTCCGTCGTTCTTTTGTGCCCCCACCATACCTACCATGCATTGAGCCTCTCAAGACCTTGAAGAAAGTCTACATTCGGGACCTGGGGTTGGAAACACATCACCGCGGCCGCTACATTATGTTGAGATCCGTAACGCCCCCAACCAAATTCACTGGCGTGATGATGATAGCATCGGATGAGAACGGTGATGGCATCACGCTCCAGCTTTACCACCAACAAGATGAACAATCCGGACCCATCAAAGATCCAATCCAGGTAAACAATGTTTACATTATCAAGGAGCCTTATTTCAAGACGATGAGCGATGGGAGGCATGGTGTCAGAGTTGATCATGTTAGCGACATCTCTCGACTACCTAACGATGATGAGGAGATGCCTCTGAAATGGCGTCCGTGTCTCGTCGAGAAAGGAAAGACAGCGATGAAATGGAAAGAAGAAGGGAACGCACTTTTGAGGCAACAGGACTTGGGTGGAGCGGTCTCACGGTATGTTCCCTCGCATCGAGTACTGCGTTTGCGAATTTGATCCCTTTGGTAGATACTCCGCAGGTATCGTTTGCTCTCAGAAACCGGAAGACACATGTCTACTCAAATTGAACCGGTCCTTGGCTCTGTTGAGGCTCTCGTACTACGATGCCGCATTGAAAGACGCGAAAGAGTCTACGGTCTCAGCGGATACCCCCATGAAAGTGAAGGGCCTTCATCGGGCGGCTCGGTGCTTCTACCAATTGGGCACCTTTGGGGAATGTCAGAAGTTCTTGCTGAAGCTGTTGGAAAAGGACCCCCACAATGAGACTGCATTGAAAGATCTGTCCAGAACCGAAGTGCGACTTCTTGAAGAAGCACATGGGAAGTACGATTTCGGATCAATGTACACGGCCGCGAAGATCGATCCGCCCATCCTTGACAACGCAACATACATCGGGCCAGTGTGCGTGAAACCTTCCAAAGGGCGTGGACGTGGATTGTTCACCACCCAGGGTGTGGCAGCAGGAGATCTTCTGCTGTGCGAAAAGGCGTTCTCTTATTGTCATGCCAGTGATGATGCTTCGGCGCCCTCTAATATCAGTATACTCATCAACACACATACTAATCGTATGACTGTGGGTACACAGTCTGAGCTGATTACAGCTACAATCCAACGACTTATCCATGCACCCTCTTTGTCTCCAGCTCTCACTTCGTTGCACCACGGAGATTATGAGGCCATAGAGATGAAAGCGGTTGACGAGCAGTTGCCAGTCGATACGTAAGCGGCTTCTCGTTTTGAGATCTGTTAATATACTGACAAAATTTGAAGATTCCTTGTTGAGCGAATCATCTCCTTGAACGTCTTTGGTTGCCCTAGGACGACATTAGAGGACCACTTTGCAACGCGGAGCTCTGAAGACCGTCAGAGGCAGAAATATCATCATTCCTGCGGCCTTTTTTTGCAAGCCTCACACATCAATCACAGTTGCTTCGGCAATGCCTGGCGAAGCTTCATCGGTGACATGCAAATCGTGCGGGCAGCTCGTAGCATTCCCGCCAACACTGAAGTAGAATTTTCGTACATTCTCCCTGGAAGCGATGCGCAGGAGAAACTTCAATTGGCATGGGGCTTTCAATGTATTTGTGGAATCTGCGAAAATGCAGGAAAAACCCCCAAGAAGACTCTCAAGAAAAGATCAATGTTGATGGAAGACTTGAAATCAGCCTTCGGGTCTGATAATGGTATGGACTTTGCGAAGGCGGAGAGATTAGTGGTCGCTATTGATAAGACCTATCCAATTGGCGCGAAAGAAGTCCCACGTCTCGACCTTTCCGATCCCTACCTTCTCTTGACGCGCGTTTACATTGCCACGGACCAGCCGTATCAAGCGATTGAGGCTGCGTTCAAAGGTCTCGCTTCCCTAGGGTTCGCAATGACTAAAGATTCATCTTCTCCCACGTCATCCTTTGAGGTGGAGCAGTGGGGTTTGATGACGGACCAGGTGGTCGAAATTTGGATACATCTGTGGACTTGTTATGGCCATGTGGCACCTGGGCTTTGCCCGCAGGTCGAGCAGCATGCAAAGACTGCCTACAAGATCTGCATTGGAGAGGATGATACTTTCGAAGAGCGTTACGGTGGCTCGGTGAGAGAAGCGATTAGAGTGCGCGGCAACTGGGTGGATAGATTTCAGCGCATGAGCGTTTGAGAAGCTGGGCGCGGATGGCGAAGAGAAGGGACAGTTCGCTGCAATTTATGACAGGGCGATGTGTGGGGGAGAGGGCGGGAAGCATGATGAAGTCGCCTTAACTTTCCACCCAGCTTATTTGCAGGTGCCCGTACCTGTCATTCAAGAGCCAGGAATGCGGATGAAGAGTGTGGCCATAGAGCATAAGCCATTTGAGGAAGTCTTTCTTTGCAGAGCCTGTCGAACTGTTTATACTGGAGACCGATGCTTTTGACCGCTTCTTCTGCCTGTGTCCGTTCTGTTCCATGCTTTAATCCACTGCCTTGCGGGTTTCGTTTCCAATTTCGTTAGTCAAACTCGGGCAATATTTACATGTGGTTCTAGAACGGTCATCAGACTTATGTTTCTGCTCTTCGATGGCTGCTGTGGGGGCTCACGTTACGCGCAAGGAAGACTGGTGACCAATATGGCTTCGGGTAAGATGAATACTACTGTCGCTTGCCATACTGCCCACGCTTTCTTTACCGAGCCGTTGGTCATCTGCAGCAATTTGGCGCTCCATATGGAAAATATGCGATTGCCATGAAGCGCCATGCGCTCATGTCTCTGTTTCTTCTTTCAGGCTTCTTTTTGCGATGGCTCCTGACCTCAAGTATATACATCTACCTTGATCTTGTGTCATTCGCACTGCCGGTCAAGACCTTTGGATATCGTACCAGCCTACTTCGTTGGCGATCTCATATGGCGCTCCTCCAGTTTCTTCTTTGCATCGGCGCTGCCACTATGCTTGCAGCGGCACCTGCCTGTCTTACCACTCCCTCGCAAAGCCTCGAAGCGCAACCGTTGAATTCAGTATGGGCCGACGTCAAATGTTACCCTGGCCACTCTGGTCTCTCCGCTATCGATTGCTTAAGCGTCATCCACAGGCTCCCCAATTACCATCCCAGCGATCCAAACCCTGCACTTTTTAGCAGAACCACCACACAACCTCGTTGGAGACTCCCTCAGTCTCAAATATTTAGCACCTGTCTCGGGATTGTTGATATTGGTCTAATACCAGAGCATTCTAGCTGGGCCATCATCAGACAGATGCTCAACGCTGTGTACGACAAGTGCGTCGCTGGCGGCGGATCAGGTGGCCAGGTATCATTTGGAGAGCTCAATGGTCTCAACGTTTCTTTGCGGCGTGGCCAAGCTCCCTAGGAAGGGTTATCCAAAGAAGCTAAGCGCTGGGAATTTGTGATAATGTCAGGCGAACGGAGCATCGATTCGGGTTGGGGCATGGCGACATTTCATGGAAATATGGCAATATGGCCATACTAGCCTTGTGCGCCCCATTTTCGGAGCGAAGCAAAGGCAATCACGCAAAAAGAAAAGACGAAGACTCGAATCGATGCTGAACGGATTTCATCTCTTTCTGGTAATATTGTCACGCTAGTGTAATATAACATCTCCAAAATTCCGATCCGAGCATCGCGTTATGGGGCGATCTCCATCAACTCGAGGACCTGTCTGGCCTTCCCGAAGACAGGCTCGATGCTCAGCTCCCTCAGAACTCAGGACCTGATGGCGCGGGTAGGCTTCTTGTCATCTCCCTAGCCGTGTCAGTTGTATCATCCCTGCCATCAACAACTCGTTTTCTGCTGTCCCGACGGCGTTCTGGGTGTAAATCTGCGCCTTGGACTCCATTCGGTCATGAGAATCTCCCTTTCGGGTAGTACTACGGCCGGCGAATGTCAACGAAGCTTTGGAGTGGAGCACTGACTCGCTCAAGTAATGCACAATTGCATCCACAGACAGCAGAGTCTAACAGGGACCGTTTACGGCAATGCTAATAGCTGAAACGAAGCTCACTCGTCTAACAATACCAAAGTCCGCAAGATCCACTCTCCTCCGCCCCTCAAAACCGCCTTATTATCATCCTCTTTCGGCGTCCGTGAGAGCCCCACCTGTTCATTCAATTCGAAAACGTACGAAAACGAAGACTACGAAAGGCCCCTATGCACCGGCCCTCGACATATACACGCGAAGACTGGCTAGTGCCACACGCCTCATACACTACCACAAGGGACCCTGGAAACAAGCTGAGCTCATGGATTGAAGAGGAGCGAGGATGAAAAGAAGGGGACAAGCGTCGAATTCATGCGAGGCATCAGAAAAGAAGAGCATGCTGCTACGTGGGGCTACAGACCGGAGTTGACCCGCGAGGTCTTGTCGTCTCTTCGATGTCCGCATTAAAGCGGGCGAACACAAATCGGGGACTACATACCACATGCAGGGACATCAAAGAGCCAAGAAGGGGGTTACTCTGTAATGAGCCTGGTAGAGCTCAGGTACCCTGCGAGGCCGCCCAAACAACGCACCCTTCCCATAGGCGTGATAATGCTAGGAGTTCTTGTTGAAAGATGCTAGTCTCAACCTAAATCTCAACGCGCGAAGGGCAATCTTTATATCGGCGGATAAGCATGGTGGGAGAATGTCCCGAGAAAGGGCCTTGCAGCATGGTTTCCAGAGTATTATCCAAACGGCCTTGCCGTGATCTTTCGCAAAAAGTAAAAGGAAAAAATGCTGATTTCTCCCCAATCATGCAACTCTTTAAGATTCTGATCATCCTTGATTTTCTAGGCGTAGCCTCTTCCCATCTCATTGCAAAACCCGCTCCTAGAAGTATTCCCCATTAATTATCCATTCCACCAGCCGCAGCCGGCAACACGGTCCACTGCAATAGCTACCCCGCCCAAGACTTTTACGAAAGCATCCACATAGCCAAAAACGAAAGATAACAAGCTCTCTTCACCATCTCCACCAAAGGCGTCATCGCCGTCGACTACCCCCCTTTCTATTGATGAGGTGCCCTATAATGCACATGGTCCACTCCCACTCCATTTCCAAGCCAGGTGTAGCGTCTGGTCATTGCTGGATATTGCGCGAATGCGACTGATGGGAAGTACGTGAAGGGTTTGGCTGAGTTGGATTTCTTCCGGATTGATGATGCGGGAACGGTGATTGAGCGTTTGAGGATTGACTGGGGTTTCTTGCGCGCTTTCCAGAATACTTGATCCAGACCACATGTATATTGAGGCTGCAAGGGCATGGACAGGCTTTAGAGATCGAAAGAGCGTCGCGGTGCCCCATCTTGCAGATGTTTTTCTTCCACAAACACAGCTGTCTCTACTATTGACTCTTGATCACAGTAGCATCAAGGGTTGAAAATGTGAAGAGAATACATCGTTTTTAATGGCTTCAAATCTTCCCCGATCCATGTCTAAATAAAAGAGCTTTGGTACACGATGTTTTGTAAGCTTCATCAAATGATCATCTTGTTTTGTGGTCTGTCATCTACCATTTTCCTGGCTGTTTGCTTCGCTCCATTGTCATTACGATCTTCTATCATCGACTTGGAAGCAAGCTCTATGTCCAAACTATTATGTTCACCAATGGTGACTGAATTCATTCTCACAAGGGCAGAGTGGTTTTCCACAAGCAGTGGAGGTGGGAAGATCCTTGCAGGCCCTGAGCGGAGATTGAAGGGAGGCCGTTGCTCCCGGCGTTGCTTTAAACATTATCGGGATAGACGTAAAATGCTATTGCGACAATGATGTACCTAAAATCCAGACATTAGCAAAGGATCGGTATGTAAGAAGGGCAAGATTGCATACGTTCCGACCAACATTGCTCCTTCGAGATAATTTGACTCGCCATCCTGGATGAGGGGAGTCACGACCAAAACGGCGAGGAAGAACACTACGGTGTCGAATGGTGCAAAATATAGGCTCATCGGCACGTCGATGATCCAGCCCAGAATGACAAGAGCAGGTGTAACAAGCAGCGCAATCTGCATGCTACTGCCAATGGCAACGCCGATTGCAAGGTCCATTTTGTTCTTGGATGCAGCAGAAATGGCGGAGATGTGTTCAGCAATGTTTCCCACAATGGGCAGTACGATGAGACCAATGAATGTCTTGTTGATATTCATGATTTCGACAACATCGTCAATTGTTCCGACGAGATACTCCGCACAGAGGGCAATTGCAACCGTGATTGCGAAGAGGATCATGATCGCGGATAAAGGGGAAAGAGGCTCCCCCTTGGCCTCTTTACGCAAGCCCGCATCCTCTTGCTCGGGGCACGCAGTGTCCTGCTCAAAAAGCTGAGAATGCGTCTTGAGCTGGAAGTAAAGATACATGACGTAGAGAACTAGTAAGATGATAGATGTCCCGCGCGACAGTATCAAGATGCTCTGGAACGAGTCTTTCGACCCGGTATTGTCGAAAGCCATGTGTAGTGCGGTGGGAATGATCAAGGATGCTGAGGCAACAGCCATCAAAGATGACATCGTCGATGCAGCCGTGGCATTGAAATTACAGTCTTTGCTAAAGCCACCTACGAAGAGGCAGCACCCGAGACCCTTCTTCCATGTAAGAGATGCAGCTTAAGTGGACTGAGATGCACTCACCAGCAGAATGTTTGAAAGGATAGCTCCAAGCATGCTGGACTGAACGATACGGATTTCGCCCCTAGACAATGCAACTGTACTGAGCTGAAGGGCGGGAATTGCGTACAGCGTCAGTCGAGAGTGCCCTGAAAGGAAGCAATACAATACATGGGGTGAATCACAATTAGTTCTGGAGCATTGCCAAAGGTAGCATTAAGCAACGCTCCAATAGTTTGCCCAGCGTTTGTGGCAAGCTCTTCGGTAACAGAACTCAGAATCGCCGCGAGTGGTACCATCGCTAGCAAGTTGAGTATGAAAACCGCTTGTGCACTCCATTGCATGTGCCCAGCTACGATACCCAGCGGTACGCATGTTAGAAGTATCTGGTTGATATTCCTTTTGAGAAAACCTTTGAGATGGCTTAATCGACGAAGGGAGTCAGGGCTCCAAACAAGACCCTTGTTCGAAGTTGAAAAGCCATGGCGGGTGTTCTCAAGGCCAGCCTTGTCTTCATCTGGCGAGTAATCCGAAGCCGAGCGCCTCCGAATTGACATGACTGCTATAATCTGTCACATCTAATTAGTACATCTGGCTTGCCATATTACAGGGGATGTGATGAATTTGTCTGTCACAAGCAAAGAGCCTGTGCTCTAGCAATGTTGTGGGACCAGCAGGCCTTTTATGGAGTGGTAGTAAAAACCAACAGCGGCAAGACGGGCTACCTCACAGTAATTTTTGGGGAAAGATATTGCGGGAAGAAGTAGTCACATGTAGCATCAAGGGTCTTCGTGTACCTTACTCTTTGAATAAGGTACTATCCATTGGACTTCAAAGTATCTAAACGGACGGATCTTTCGGATTTTAGGCGTACAGCTGAGGCGTTCAACAAATTTCAATGGCATAACTTCGGGTATACAGTTGATAACTACTTTTGGACTAGCGGCAAATGCCCGCATTGACCTCCGTCCAAGCCTTCTCTTATCCTCGCCCTATTGTGAATCCCTTCTACAGTTCGAGAATCCTGATGCCTCCCTTATAGACTCCCTCTCGACAATATCGTGCTCAGAAGGTGGTAATATACTTTAACACGAAAGAAGAAAAGGCCGTGTCCGAAATCTGAGCATGTTTCCTGGTTCCCACTTCTTGCCACGCCCCTGAGCACAGTCCTTGGTCCTATCCGCGTGGGACTTGCTGACGCGTTTGCTCATCGGATGATGGATTTTGTTGTCGCTTGAGTGCATTTTTGCCTGTTGGGAGGCATTGTCACTCGCAGACACTTTCGAATCTCTCGACCAGCTCCTGCGATCAATCAGCCAAAGAGGCATATCTGCCAAAGACATTGGGCTCTTGCCTCAAAATCGCAGTCCTGCATGCCTCCAAACACCTCGTGCTTCCCCAACTTCTCTATTGTAACACGTGGACTTGAAATCCCGAATGCAACTCTTGCGAGGAAGTGAGCATCGTCCCGCACCTTCGTTGCAGACAAGACTGCATTGAATCTAGTCTCGTCAATACGACCATTCCGCCCTCGATGCTTCCCGGGACTGAAGTTGACGGCCTTATTCGTAAAGCAGAAATTGCAGTTCCCGCAGCCGCCGGTTGGTATTGACTCCTCGTCGCCGAAGTGCTTGGCAAGCTCGCGGCATAGACATCCATGCGTAGTGATGAGATCAATAACGCGTTGAACTCTTTGCATGTCACTCTGTTCCCGAGCTTTGATTTGCTCGTAGATTGATGTGATCATTTGCCTTTTGGCAGCTTTCCCTTCAGGGAACTTTTTCAAGCAACGAAATCTATTGACCACCCCGCTTGGCGTGAGCTGTATCACCCCAATGTCATTCCACTCCTGCAGCTTTCTTACTGCATCAGCTCGAGAAAATCCTCCCACCTTAGCAGCATGATCAACGTCAATGTGAGTCCACTTTAGCTTGGTATCGCTGACTTTCTTCAATGTCCTGGCAAGGCTAGAGTTGTCCGAGGTCCTTCTTTCGAAGTTTGGTGACTTGATGAACTTGTAATTTGAGTACTTCGGTGTGATAGCTCGGATGAGGTCAAACCGCAATTCTAGCTGGGCATTGAGAAGATCAAGGGAGTTTCTCTGAATCTTGTTTAGCCCGCCATCGTCAACACTCTTCAGCAGGAGTACTTACTTGTATGTCCCACTCTTTGGACTCATCGGAGAGGTTACGCTCGATGATCTCGCTAGGATTAAAATGCCGATAAGTCTCCAGCAACTCCCCTACCAGACCTTGAATGCTTTTGAAACTCGGTACATCTGCTCGTGACCATTGCTCCATGATGGCAATATCTTCATTACACAAGTAGATCATACAAGTGCTCGGAAGACCGTCCCGACCTGCTCTGCCAATCTCTTGACTGTAGCCTTCGAGACTTTTCGGCACAGCGTAATGTATAATAGCTCTGATGTCAGGTTTGTCAATGCCCATACCAAAAGCGATTGTGGCAACTATCTGTGGGAGATCCGTGAGCAGTCAAATCCCTCGGGCCTAAAATTGTGGGTGCCGTACGATGATATCCTTGGACTTCATAAAATTTTCTTGTGTCATAGTCCTTGCATCGCTAGGCATACCGGCATGATACTCAAACGCATTGAATCCAGCCCCTTTCAGTATTGCGCAAACAGTCTTTGTTTGCTTTGCAACTGTCAACAAGTGGGAGAGCTTGCTCCTCGTGCTAATACTCACAGCGTGGGTTTGGACATATACAACGGAAGCGCCTTTGATATCTCTTAGAAACCTCACTAAAGCCTTCTCTTTTTCTGACCCAGAGGTGAAGGAGGCTGCAAGAAGCCGGAGACTGCGAACGTTAACAAAGTTGCTCTGCTGATAGAATTCGGCAAGAGTTTGGAATTTACTTCGTTCGATATGTAGTTGTTCGAAAGACTCCGTTCTGCTCTATGCCGAACGCAGAACAAATGTCGTTTGTAACACGAGGAGTCGCCTGAGAGGTGTGAGTAACTCTGCACGCTCATGTTTTGCAAGGTTCGCGAATCATACTGTAGCGGTCAAGCACAATACTCGCTCGGCCTGGATTTCCCTTGTGAACCTCGCAACTGCGGTAACATTTTGGTAAGCCAGTCTCGTCCTCATCCTTAACTCAGAGAATCGTACCCTTCAGGTAGTCTGGTCGGAAAGCATGACCCCACTCGGATATGCAATGAGCTTCGTCCACGGCTACTAAGCGCACCTTGGTGTGGCTTATCATCTCTACAAAGCCTTCATTGTTGAGTCTTTCCGGAGCAACATAGCTGGGATATCAAAGGTAAGCCTAGATTTGCCATTGATTCTGGGAGCTGCGGCGAGAACACGTACAGTAACTTTAGCTCTTCGGACCGTAGCTTCTTGCAAGTCTCAAGCCATGCCTCTCGGCTTTGTGACGAATCCATGGCTGCGGCAGCGACTCCTTTCGCTCTTAGAGCATCAACTTGATCCTGAAATATCATCAGTAAGTTCGTCCATAATGATTTCGAAGTATTATCGCACTTACCTTCATTAGGGCGATCAAAGGACTTACGACCAATGTCACACCTCCACCTGCCGCAGTACCACAGATTTCATCATACCTGTTGAAGGCGAGGGCTGGTATTTGATACACGAGAGACTTTCCTCCGCCTGTGGGGAAGACTACCGCCGCACTGCCGCCTGAAATGAGGCGAGTAATTGCTGCTGCTTGTTCGTGACGGAAGGAGGAGAAGCCCCAAGTCGTGGTAAGGATATTTCGCGCTAACGTGATCGAGTCCTCAGTGATTGACACTTTTGGCTTCTTCGCGAGAGGCTCGACTTCCGGCCTATCCAGGCGTCCTCTTTTGAGGCTCACCGATTCCGCTACTATGAGATCTTCGTCGTCAATGTCACCAAAGTCGTCGTCTTGGGCTGCAGCATCTTGTTGGATGTACTTGGCCACGCTGGAGAAAAGAGGGGTAAGTGCCTCGATGGGAATAAGGCTGTTGCCTTTCAAGGACCGAAAGTGATTGATCTCGTTGAGTATTTCGGTTCGGTGAGCTGGACGGTGTGGTGGGATGGAGCCAGTGGAAGGGTGCACCTTGGCTGGGGCCATGACGATGGTTCAATCTTGAATATCATTAGTGGCCAGACAAAAGTATGACCAAGAGCGATAACTCCAGTTAATGCATTCGCTTCTCTATTGCCTCCTCCTCCCTTACCTTGGAGAGCTCTACCCCGCGACGCGCTTTATCGCGCTAAGCGGGAATAGTATCACGTGATCTGATCCAATATCAATACAGAGCTTGACGGCAAAAGTCTTGATTGACGCTAGAGTAATACTGATTTGTAATCCATTTGCCGGGACGAAAGCCCTAACATGACCTAGAAATTTGGGGCCTGAGGTACGTTTTAAGCTTTGTTATAAAGCTTCAATCCCCGGAAAATGACCATAATTTCATATCCCAATTGATTATTGGCAACAATACTTCGAAGACACCTTGTGACCCTAAACCTATACGCCTAGCCCTAGGTCCTGCTAACGCAAATCAATACTTTTGCCGTCAAGCTCCGTACGATATTCCCATCTCTCCAGTCAAATTTAATCAACAACCTTGAGAAAGCTCAATTGAAGTCTCTGCCTATACTTCTCCTGCCAAGCTTGGATTGAATGTTTCGAAATTTCCTAAGCAACGGCAGGCTGGGCTCTGATTGTTGGAGAGGCGTGGATACTGCGATGGAGATGTTGACTATTTTGAAGCCTCATCGGGTAATGTCGGTCAGAAATCGTCATGGGGTATGAAAAGCACCAATGCGGCTCTTCATGCCACCTTGGTCTCTCCGGCAATCTCTGCATTGTGAGACGGCTGGTGAGTTCAAAATGTCTATTGCGTAATCCATTCGAGTTGTTGGGAATACACTGTTGATTCGATGGCTAGAGAATTGATTCTCACCCCTCACATTTCAGTAGTAATCTTGTGGCGTTGCTCACCGTAATCCTGTTTCGCGTTGTTGGATAATTCTCGCGCAGAGTTGGATCTTATCCTCAGCACCAATATTCAACTCGATTTCCAGATTTCACCCATTACAATGGGTCAAGAGGAAGAGATACGAAGATCCAATGCCGAACCCCATCCCACTCAGACCAATTTGGCGCCCTCGTGCCGAGGCTTCTGCGATTTCTTGTAGGCAAACAATGTTCCTTCTTTGCCATACTATGCAGACGCAATCTATACAGCGTTGCAGGCAAACAGATGTTCCCATCTGATGGGTCTCGTGAGAGCACTGTGCCTTGTCGCCTTGTCTAACGAGACGCCTTTTGCTGCTTTCCGGGGAGAAAGAAGCCTGCTCAGTATCATTTTACGCCATACTTTGGAGACGAATGAGCCATCTCCAATTTCCTTCCACAACGTGAGGGCGACATACACGGTACCGCCCAATGCTCGGATAGGGTCACCACGATAATTGGCACCCTGAGAGGGCGTCATATTTGAGCATCCGAAAGAAGGTTATCGAATGCTGTGATTATTTTCGATGAACATACTCCAGGACATATATACGCCGTCCAGAACAACCTACCGTATGCCATCGCGTTTCTTGGATTATGTTGATCGAAATAAGACGCCAAGGATGAATCTCCTGAATCGGAAAGGGGGGGTATCATATTGCGCTAGTGGGTTGTGCGACATGAAGCATCTGCAATTTGCTAGACAGATTGCTCGCACACAGACCCAATCCCCAAGACTACCTCGAGAGCCTTGCAGCCTGGCAGCCTCATGGATGCGATTGACGAACGCCTTCAAGGAGAGGCAACCACGATGCAGAATGTCGAGCAGTATTTATCGAGCGAAGATTCCTCCGGTGACACAAAGCCTTTGCATTCTAGAGCCGAGCACGCAGTCGAGAACCTTCTCTGTCCCTACCATGAACTTGTAACAGCATATGCTAAGACACTCGACATTGTTAGGAAGAAAGCGCCCAGGTTGGTTTCTGGTATATTCGACGACTGGGAGAAGCTTAAATATGTAAGCCACGCGTACAGCAACGTTCTACAGCGCAGATGGGCAAAAAAGACCGTGGACAAGAGAAGGAAGATCCTTCTCGATGCGTGGCCGTCACTGTCACCTGAACATCGACCAGAATACCACGCTCTGATGAATGGTCTGAAGGGCTCACAGCGGTGGGATGCGTGATATGTGAACCTAGAGGATCTGAGCAACACGAAGAATTTGACGATGATGATGGAGTCTCGTGCGAAACACTATCCGGACGAGTTTGCTTGGTTGGACATGGGTCCCCTTCCAAGGGCAGTGGATATGGACGTCGTCGGAACCTTGCAGTCTACTGGGTTCTCAATGCTCCTTACCGGTGAAAAGTCGCGAGAGACGTATGGAAGCTTGATGAGGTGGGACGAGGAGTTCCAAATGCCTCAGAGCCAGCATGATGGTCGCAGTTTCGACCCGGCCCCGGATTTGAATCTACTGAAAATCCAAAGCAAGTTGTATCGATTTCTGGCCCGATGCCTGGAGCTGATCCTGCAAGATCTTGACCTATCTCATTGCTCACTCAATACGGCACTGGAGTCCATAAGCAAGCCCTCGATCATCGAAAACAAAACTCAGAGTGAGGATTCAACAGAGTGGAGTTCCATCGTGACGACAACTCCCGACCCTGCTTATTGTCCACCACGACCGCCCGCTCTTTATCTTCTCCGGAAGCTGGTAATTGCTAAGCGGGACGAGGCCGAGGAGGAGATATGGGGTTTAAGACAAGATCCTCGCCGCTTTCAAGAGGCATTCTACGGGATTCATGTTCAGCTTCAGCAAGTGTTGAAGAGCATGAATATGGGCCCTCGAAGTATAGAGGACAAAGAAACCTACGCCCAGGCAGCTGGATTTCTTGTCTCAGCCGTCTACAAACAGCTTTTCATTTGGGACATTGTGCTTACCAATTTGAACGAAGCAGAAAGATTGAGGACCAGCCTGGCGGCGGAGATACACCCTACAAAGCCGTTGCCAGATGAGTACCGACGAAGCCTCGCTCGCTTAGACGCGCTAGAATCGGTGATGCTATGCTGCTTCAAGGTAGAGCTGGACAAAGTCACTGGTCTGAGCCCGCAACTGGTCTACTTTTTTGAACCCTCATCTGAGCCTGAGATTCAGATACACCAGCTAAAGGAATCCAGGCGCAGGCACCAGCCACCAATCGTCGGGCTTATTGCCGGTCTATTCAAGGGGCATCAGTCTGAAGTCTTGGGTACCTCTAACATGTTAGAGATAGTCCAGCGACTCATGGACACAGATGCATCCCAGCGCGCCCTAATTACCGCACCTATCGCCAGAGCAATATCGGAGCTAGGTGACTTTGCAGAAATCCGGAAGGCGCTTCTCCAGCACCAGCCCATGATCAACCTCGGTCCATGGGACGATGAAGCTATGCGAAGAGCCGACAAACAACTCCTATTAGCCGAGAAACTTGTAACATATTCAGGGACTGCGGACACCAGGAGGTTCGTCGATCCGCTTTCTGCGTTCAGTTACTCATCGCACAAGAAGCGCGACAAGGACAACGTCGAAAGAATGCGCATTGCAGAGTCGAAGTTCGACGCATTTTGGGAGCACGTAGACATCACATTTCTGGAAAATCACAAGAAGAGCCTCCTAGACCTGATTGGAGTAAGGAATACCCATCGCGAGGTAGAGCGCACGCCTCCTTGGGAGCCTGAGGAATCAATAAAGAGAGTAAAGAGTGAGGAGTACATGAGGACGAGCGAGATTCCAACATACCATGCTATTAGCTTTGATCACCAACGACAGGAGAGTACCTTGCCTACTCTTGAGACACCAATAAATCAAAAAATAAAGACCAGGGGCCAGGCAGATCCCTCGAAAGAGAAGCATCTCGACGAGACTGCTGAGGGCGAAGAAGGCCCCAAACCATCCAAACAAAGTATATAAGACTACCCCCCCCCGCGCGCTCGAGACAATGACCACTTTCTTTCCTCTCAGCGGCCCTGGCCACACGAGAGGCAAAGTCCGATGGCAGGACTTTGTCCACGCGATGAGCAAGCTGGGTTTCTCCATCGAATGCAGGGCTGGCTCCGCCTGCTACTTTGAGCCGACGTGGAATCCAGAGGAGCCGGTTAGTATACACAGACCCCATCCGTCCGATGAGATTCGATTGGATATGATTAGGTGGTATGCCAGCAGGCTAAGGAGGAAGTACGGATGGACGAGTGAAACATTCATGCAGCTTTGACATGGATTGGATCCTTCAGAAGCTTCTGCTCGAAGAGATAGTAGGCAACTTACCAGAATGGATCAGATCAATGCTGTCAATGAAGTGGGTGATTATGAAGGTGAACGAGATCAGAGAGGGCGAGGGGAATGAGAAAGCCGAGGAAGGGCGGTTTCTAGATATTAGAGTGATACTTAGATAGGTAGGTACTCTTACTATTTTATAATCTTAGGGTTTATTTACCTTCGTAAACCGTTGCCCGGACGAAATGTCCAGTACAATTTAGAAACTCATGGCCTAAAACACGTTCCAAGCTTCATTTCTAGGTGCAGATGTCCAGCTTATTCTGGCATCGAGTGGGACCCTAATTTCTTATTCGACAGATTGATAAGTACCAAATCCCCGGGAGAACTGGCTCCATAGCACTTCCATTGTCTGCCCTAGCGCAAATTCTCTCTTAGGGCTGTATTTTTCGTATCTTTTCTTTCCAGTCCTCAGCCTTCACCGGCTAATTCCCAGCTACTACCACTATCAACACAAACAACAAGACTTGGAAACGGAGTTTTCGAGGAAATGGCAACTCTTTCGTACATACCTACCTCCGAGTGCTACGTCTGCAATTCACTCATATATATTGAGATTAAGCACCCCAGCTTATAAAAGGTGAAGGGAGAAAAGGAAGGGGGGGAGAGCAAATACTGGCGGTGAAACGACCGCCACAACAGTGCTCGTTCGGATCGGGTGGTCATTCACAGTGCATCCATCATCGGTTGATGAGAGCTGCTAGACGTTGTGTGCGGCAGGTGAAGACGTCTTTCGGTGAGGGTGCTCGGAGTGTGTTCGAAGGTTGATAGTTTCTCGAGGGTGAAGGGCCATATTATATCTGGCCAAGGTATTTGCGGGTATCTTATTCTTAGGCTCGCAGGGTAAAAGTATTCGTGCGGAAGCAAGCTAGCCGTATGTTCGCCCGCAGGATTACCCCCTTTGACAATCAGCTTCACCGACTCCATCAAGTGATCCTGTGTATAGCCTCAAAAATTGGAGTTTGGAGGGCACGGTCACTCAATTCCTGAGTAAACGAAGGGGAGAATGTGACACTATTGTGGTGGGCCTGGTATCTTTGCCAGCCCTCTCTAGCATGCTTCGGCACGAAGACTTTTCTAGCTGCTCTCAACGCAAAACTCCTTGATCTTGCCTAGCAGAGCCTCCGGCCTCTCCTCAGGGATGTAATGCCCACAATCAAGACTGTGCCCTATTACACTCGATGAGGACACCTTGTTCCATTCCTCTACAGCATCGAAGCATTTTTCTATCACCCCATGTTGACCCCACAGTACCATGACCGGGCATTTGATCACCCTCCCCGCTCTCTCATCTTCCGCGTTCTCTTCGAGATCTATGCTCGCAGCGGCTCGGTAATCTTCGCACATAGCATGTACTGCCTCGGGATTCCTCATCATATTTGTGTATGACTCGAGACACTCCGCCGAGAAGGATCCCATGCCTGCGTGTTTGCCCCCCATGTGCTGTTCCATGAAGGCAGTGGGGTTTGCATTTAGCAGATTCTCTGGCAATGGACTAGGCTGAATCAAGAAGAACCAATGGTAGTACGCTTTGGCTAAGGTGAAATCGGTCTTGGCGTACATGGCCGCTGTTGGAGCAATGTCCAGGAACATGACTCTATTCACTTTCTCTGGATAGTCGACGCACAACTTATGGGCTACTCTGGCTCCTCGATCATGCGAGCAGATGTAGAAGTTGGGACAGCCGAGGTTCTCCATCACTCTGACACAGTCGCGGGCCATGACTCGCTTGCTGTATGTGGCATGCCGGTCATCGCCTGGGGGTTTTGAAGAGGAGCCATAGCCTCGAAGATCCAGGGCTACTACTGTGTAGGTTTTTGCGAGTTCCTCCGCGATTTTATGCCAGATGAGGAGGTTCTGCGGAAAGCCATGAAGGAGGAAAAGAGGCGGTCCTGATCCACATTTTTTACCATGAATAGTGACATCGGACTCGACTTGGACTCTGAAGTCGCTGAAGCCTTGAAACATCTTGATGGAGTGAGCAGCGAGTTAAATGTCTCCCCTCGTCCGAGGACGTTTGATCCTTTTTTCGGCAATAACCTTTTATCCCCGAACCGAGGTAAATTAAGCGTGATACCTCACTATCGCATTCGGCCCAGTTAGCACTCCACACCATCAGCTGGATACCCCTTGCATTCCCCATTCGAGCACATACTCTTTTCCAAAGGCTATCACGGATTTCATCATCACCCCTCGTGGACACTCTATTTTGCATCTCCTCTTACCTCAACTGTCACCTTTATGCACTTTTGCTTGAGCCAGATGGAACAGCTGCGTGCTGTCCTGGATTACGGATGATTTCTCCATTTGCTTTCGCTGTCCGATAGAGTTACCGACTGAGATACCAAAACTGGGCCAAGTACTCTAAGAGCTATATATATAGGCTTTCAGGACGCATTCGATTTGAACACCGGTCTCGTTATGATAGACCACGTCCTGGGCCGGCCTTCTGTCCAGTTCCGCAAGATACAAGTCTTTGCTGTCGTTTCATTCTGGTCCCTGTACCTACTCCGGTGAGCACGCTTGTGCTCCCGTCCATTCTATCACTGACTTCGTCTAGCGGCAACAAGCATGGTCCTCCCATCTTCCGTACCCTCTTCGCCCGTCTCTCTTCTCGCCTCACAGCATGGCAAACCGTCGTCATTACACTCCTATATCTCTATCTCTGCCGAAACTTTGCCAAAATATTCGGACTCGAAAGCCCCGAGCCCTTGGCAAACCTATACAGCCGCAGCTATTTTCGAGCAACGTGGATTACGACCGCCTTGGATGCAGGGTTTTGGACGGCAATGAGGATACGGAGAAAATGGTTAAGAGATTTAGCCTCCATGGTGTTCACAGTACATTATCTTATCGCAGCTGAACAAGCGGATGAGAAAGTCCGGAAAGTGAGAGGGATGCTTACGGTTGAACACCTAAGAGTCTCCTGGAACAAGTCTACGACGCCATACCTCAGGCTTGTCACAAATTTGATGAGACCGAAGTTGACTCGGTATCCGCCACGAGCAATTCGCATCCCAAGACCGGCCGACTCTTCCTACAAGGAGCCCATCACTGCCTGGCTATACTTCGATGGGCCTCTTTCTGCCCTGAAGAATCACGTCAAAGTTATATTAGATTTCCCTGGAGGTGGCTTTGTGGCAATGAATCCGAGACACCACGACGACAAGCTGTTGGCATGGTCTGGAAGAACAGGACTGCCCGTACTCAGTCTGGACTACAAGAAAGCACCAGAGTATCCATATCCTTATTCTCTCAATGAGTGCTACGATTGTTACCATACGCTTATCGCTACACATGGAAAGTGCATTGGTCTAGCTGGCCTCGCAGCGCCTCGTATGATCCTTACAGGTGACAGTGCTGGTGGTAACTTCGCTACGGGCGTCATTCTCATGATATTACAATCCGCAGGTACGGATCCCCAAAGGCCGCAAGGTCAGGAATCTCTACCTGTCCCGGAAGGTCTCATCCTGATCTATCCAGGTCTAGACATGAACATTGGCAATTGGATGACCGACGATCAAATGGCTCTCATTCAGGATCAAAGGACGCGCAAGACCAATAGGAACATTCTCATGCGGAAGAGCGAGGAATACTACAAATTTGCAGAAACTCCACATCCGTCGGATGACGAAAGAGAGGACGTGAATTTAAAATCCCCTCTAAAGCCGCCCACTGCAAATGAAACAGCGTCGGTGAATGTCGCAAGCCAAAAAGCGAATCTGGTGTCCTCGAAGCCCAAGTTATTGAAGACCCGGCTGGCGATGTCGTCGATGATCTCCTATTTCAACGATCGAATTCTCACCCCCGAGATGATGCGCGCCATGATAATTCTATACGTTGGCCCCCATCACAGGCCCGACTTCAGCACAGACTACCTTCTTTCGCCTCTTCTAGCACCGGAAGCTCTGCTGGCTCATTTCCCCAAGACGTTCTTCCTCACAGGGGAGCGAGATCCGCTTGTCGATGACACCGTGATCTTCGCCGGCCGCCTTCGCCAAGCAAAACACAACGCCTTCATACAACGAAAAGAGCTTGGCCTGCTTAAATCGAAAGACGCATTTGACGAGAAAGACCACGTCGAGGTGACGCTCTTACCGGGAATATCTCATGGCTTCCTCCAGTTCGTCTCAATCTTCCCTGAGGCCTGGAACCATCTTTTCCGTTGCACGAGATGGATGGAGGAGATATTCGAAAGCAACGAGCCGACCGATGATCCCCGCATCCAACGTTCCTCTCCAGCCACGTTTCGCCCTGGAGATAGTGCGACGCATCAACGGCATCATCGACGAGCGCCGACGGAGAGCTCTGGTGATGAGGATAACCCGTTGATGATGAGCTCGTCCGTGGAGCACGATCGCCAGCAGCGGAATACAAGGCGTGGTAGAGGCAAGCGTGTGAGGCATGCGCAGGACGGGAGGACCAGGTCGATGGTTAGTTTGGCCAGTGAAGATGACTTGATGTCGAGGAGGATGAAAGGATTGGCTGGGGGCCTAATGGGGATGACGGCTGATGGGACGGTCACGCCCTGATCAGGTTGCTGCTCTGCGTACCCCATGAACATATGCTTTGCCTGCGTTTCTGTGACTTGTCACATCGTGTCCTCCTCGGGTAGGACACTCGGATGTCCCACAACTTTCGTGCTTTCCGGCCCGAGGCAATCTCTAGGGTTCGGCTCTTGACCGCCCGAATTACATTCCTCAAGGCTAATTGGACGTATGGGGCACTACATATCATCAAGTTACCGTCCGATCTGGGGCGGACTGGCTGCAGCGAGGAATTCAAGGCCTCGAAAGTTATCTATAAGCCCCATGATAGCTTGCCTCGAGGGGGATGGGAGTTGCCGAGCGATGTGATGTATGCCTTCAGGCATAGCAAGCAATAGGCGGAATGGAAGGCTCATTGCCGATCTCATGATTATCTACAAAGAGATGGTCGCTCTGCAAGCTTGGTGCACTGTCCACTCCATTTACATGAGAATTGCTTTGATATCAGAGTCCCGCTGAGCGACAAGAATGGCTCCCCCACAGCCGAAACCTGCCAAAGGCAGAATGATTGATGCAAAACCTCTGGAAGATCCCTTCCTTTCCTTTGTCCTCAAAGGGACGAGAACGAGTATACTGTACAGCCCTTGGTGGGAGAGGTCATTATTGTGAATGGCATACATCAGAACAAGGAGAAATTGAGGAATAAGATTGAGGAGACGGTCTCTAAAGCCGCGGTATTGTCAGCTAAGGGGAGAAGGCAGCTAGTTGATGGATAGACCGGCATTCCGAACGCAGTCGGCCGAATGTGGAGTGAGGGCCACCCTTCCAATGGGATTGGTCTAGAGGAAGATGCTTGCGCGGTCATGGTAGACAGGTTCGGTTTCAGTGGTACGGCCGTGGTACTAGACGAGACAGGGGAACGGGTTTCGGGTGTTTGGACTGGATTTGGCCAGCCCGAGGACTTTGTCTATCCATGGTCCGACCCGGTCAGCAATGCTTTGTGATTGGCACACCTCACTTACCCTGCTTCACGCGGGTTTCGAAGGGGGAGACGCTGGGTCCGACGGGGTCAGCGATCAAGGCGGTCTCTGCTGATGTTTCCTTGAAGCCGTCGTCCAGTAAAGAGAAGGGGATTCGTGCTAGGGAAAGGCAAAGATCCCCGTGCAAAAGAAGTATCAGGAGTAGATGTGACTAAGTGTCGGGTCTGAGGCTTTTATCAAGTGGAGTTCAGTCACACTGATTGCTTGGACTTGTGTGCCCTTTCCCTTTGAAGAACTTGTGCTTGGTAGTTGATGGGTATCAGACAGAGGAAATGTGACATGAGAATCCTTGGTCAAAACCTCGCAGGGAAAGATCTTTATATCGATGCACGCTAGAAAGGGCTGGCGAATTGACTGGGCTATATTGTACAAATATGGCATGTTCCCCTGCGTTTATTTAGGATTTATCTGACAATAACCCCCGAATTCCAGTTTTTGAGGCTATATATCAAATATTTAGTGGAGATTGTAGAGCTAATAGAAAAAAGGGGTATTTTGGTTAGTAAGAATAGGCTAGGCCTCCTTCAGTACCGGAGTTAACAATAAATTACGAGGGTAACCCCGGGATTATTCCTCGGCAAGATAAAGAGGTCGGCCAATATACCTTCTGTAGCAAGAGTACGGGCTTTCTGGACGTCCTGTATGCCGAAGAAAGCATGCTGTCCACCGGATCGCTGAACAAAATGCTCTCAGAGCCCGTGTAACAGGACTCATCAGTCTATGCTGTCCGCCTTCACAGCTCGACCTCTCGTCGAGCTTAAGCAGAGAGACAAATCAAAGATTGAATCTGTGGTCACTCATGGTAGGCATTTAGCCAAGGGGAAAGCACAATTTGGTCATAGCTGACGAGGAACGCTAGGTGATCGCCTCCTTGTTGGTCTCAGCAATGGGCATCTCCGTGTCTACAGAATCAACGAGCCCACCGACGAGCCAGCCGAGCAAGATGACGACTTCGCTGGAGATGGCATTCCCGCCTCCCAAGTGGAACCGAAGCCTGTTGATTTGATGCGGGAGCAGGAAAAGTTCTCGAAGTACAGGATTGAACAACTGGCTGTTTTGAAGGAAGCCAACGTTCTACTCGCTCTTTCGAACGGCTACGTCCACTGCTACGACCTACAGAGCTACGAGCTTCGAGTAACCCTTGCCAAGACCAAAGGAGCAACCGCTTTTGCGGTCTCGTCAAATATCGTCAAAGATGCCACTACAAGCGCATCATCAATTGTTACTAGGTTGGCTGTTGCTGTGAAGAGAAGGCTTATATTGTGTACTTGGCGTGACGGCGAGTTGGAAACGGACACTTCAGAATTCACACTGGTCACTGGCATCAAGACATTGGTGTGGGCTTCCGAGACTCGGTTATTTGCTGGCCTGACTTCCAGCTACGTCTTAGTGGATATTCAGAACTCTACAATCACGGACATCGTTGGGCCTGGAAGCATCGGTGGGGCACCAGGGCAAGATGGTGGACGCTTTGGGGGAGCAGGGGTTGCTAGTATGGGATACCTAGGCATGAGTGCGCCGAGGCCTCTCGCAACAAAACTTGGGGAGAGCGAAATGCTACTGGCAAAGGATATCAATACACTATTCATCGATTTGGACGCCAACTCCCTTGGGCGGCGTCAAATTCCCTGGTCTATCGCCCCTGAGGCTGTTGGGTACTCCCATCCATACCTAATCGGGCTTCAAGCTACGAAGGGTATCCTTGAGGTCAGGAATCCCGTGACTCTGACTCTTCTACAAACCATACCGCTGGTGGGTGCTAGCCAGATCTACATTTCGCCGAGTGATGTCGATTTTACAAGCACCGAAGGAATGTTTCTGGTTCTTGGTGAGCGTCGAATCTGGCGAATGAAAACCCTCGAGTACGAGCCCCAAATCAACGCTTTGGTGGAGCGTGGTAGACTGGACGAGGCTATCAGTTTGGTTGACATGCTTGACAAGGCCGTCTTAAAGAACAAGAAAGGGCGCATGCGAGATATCAAGATGAAAAAGGCACAGCTTCTGTTTGACAATCATCGTTATCGAGACTCAATCGATCTCTTCACAGAAGTTTCTGCGCCTCCAGGAAAGGTCATCAGTCTGTATCCGCCATTCATTGCCGGTAAGGCCTCGCAAAACTCTTTGGAAGCTGATTCGGCGCAACTGGATGGTTCGTCAGACAGTAAGCGAGAGAGCTTAGGTGGAGATACCAGGGAACCCGAGGACGGAATCTCTGCCAAAACCGTGGTCAAAGGCAGTACCGGGGATAGCGCCAGTCCACAGAGGGAACATGGTCCCTTACTTGGTTAGTCTGAACATTACACTCAGTCATTGCATGTACTGACCGGCAAGATAGACGGTAAAGACCTCAAGTTGGCCACAGAAGAGCTGCGAGGATTCCTCGCGTCAGCAAGGGTCAAGATGAAAGATGTTCTTAACACGGATGGAGGCCTCAAACCTGAGGGAGAAAGGAGAGTGTCAAATTCCGAAATTGGATCCTTGCTCGGCAAAGACTCTTTCGATGCATCGGCGGATCAGGAACTGCTCTTGGAGACAGCAAGACTTGTCGATACAACCCTGTTTCGTGCTTACATGTCCGTCAGTCCTTCTTTCGCTGGCCCCCTCTTTCGAATTGACAACTTCTGTGACCCGGACGTCGTGAAAGAGAAGCTTATCGAGGCCGGCCGGTATTATGATCTTGTAGACTTCCTCTATGGCAAGAAGCTTCATCGACAAGCTCTGGAGCTACTGAAGAAGTTCGGCGACACCGATAAGGAAGATGAAGCTGCTCCACAATTAGTCGGACCTCGGAGAACTGTATCATACCTGCAAAGCCTTCCTCCAGAGATGATCGATCTCATACTGCAGTATGCAGACTGGCCGTTGAGGAAAGACCCAGAGCTTGGTATGGAGGTGTTCATGGCTGATACCGAAAATGCTGAGACACTACCTAGAGCCGCAGTCTTGGACTTCTTGGAGGGTATTGATAGAATACTGGCCGTGAGATATCTGGAGCACATGATCGACGAGCTTAACGATACGACGCCCGCCTTCCACCAAAGACTCGTGGATATCTATATTCATGGGCTGAAGTCCAATGACTTTCCAAGTGACGCAGAGCGTTTACGATGGAAAGAAAAGAGTCTGGACTTCATGCGTACGAGCAAGAATTACCAGGCTTACAAGGCTCTTGGCCAATTATCAAAGGATGGTGAGGGTTTCTAATTGTTCACAGAATGGACCCAGGCTAATGCTGGCAAGATCCGAACCTCTACGAAGCCAGAGCAATCGTGCTGAGCAATATGGGACAGCACAAGCAGGCATTGGACATTTACGTGTTTAAGCTTCAAGATGCAGACAAAGCTGAGGAGTAGGTTTCCTCATAGCCAGTGGCTTCACTGCTCTGCTAACATGACCTTAGATACTGCAATCAGATATTCCTTACAGAGAATGGAACCGCGTCAGCCTCACAATCAGGACAATCCTCCATCACAGATCGAACTGACGGCGCCCCGTCTATATACCACACGCTGCTAGCCCTCTACCTCTCCCCTCCGGCACCATACCAACCTCAGTGGGGCCCTGCACTGAACGTTCTGGCAAAACACGGTGCTCGGATGCCAGCATCCTCGACTTTGAACCTGATCCCCGAGATTCTCCCCATCAAAGAATTAGAATCCTACTTTCGGGGTAGAATACGTTCTGCTAACACCATGGTCAACGAGGGTCGTGTCGTAGCTGGTCTGCGGAATACGCTTTTGTCCAGTGAGGAGGCGAAGTTGCGTCTGGGAGATGGCGTGCACGGAGGCAATGGCGGCAGAAATAGAAGAGTGGTCATCACTGAGGATCGGGTGTGTGGTGTTTGCCACAAGAGGTTCGGTGGTAGTGCGATCAAAGTGCTGCCAGAGTGAGTCGTCTCACTTGCTAATGCTTGACTCGCCCCTTTGCTGACTTGCAATGTGTAGTAATTCCGTGGTGCACTATGGCTGCTCTGCTCGATAATGGGTGTCTCAGAAGGGTGTTCGCTGGCTCGATATGCTTCGGAAGCGTGGTGTTCGATGGCGTGAGTCTCCAAATATGCTGGATTTGACGTAGCACGACGTATACCCCATTTGCTATCCATGTCGCTCTCATGATGATCCCAGTCCAGCCCGCAGTCCCCGCTCTCATCCTCATGCTTCGTTCCCTCCACTTTCGTAATCTAAATGGTAACCCTCCACCACCCCCCAGCTCATCCTTTGTCCTCCACGCCCTCCTCCCCGTAGTTTTCCTCTTCGGCACCGTCATCCACCCTCCCCGTCCCCTTGGCCAAAGCCTTGTCTTCCTCCATCTTCGCGGTCAGGAACTCATTGACCTCACCCTGTAGTTGCACAACCGACTTGCGAAGCGCAGAGAGGTATTGCCTCTTCTCTTGGGTGGACTGGACGGAGGCAGAGGGGAGGATATGAGAAAATGTTCTTATGGATTCGGGACTTGAGTATTCGGCTTTGAGGGTCGAGTGGGAGTGATTGGAGAGTGGTGATGAGGCCATTGGTGTAGGTGAACGAATTCAAGCTGTAGGACAGCCTCAGTGTGTATATTCCCTTGTGTAAAAGTAGAGGTCAAAGGTGGTTAAGAGAAAGGTGTGGACCATTCATTGATGGGGTCTCTATGTCTCTCATCAACAGCCCCCACACTCAACAACTTCTCTATCACTACCCCCTCAGCAAGTTCGCAGCGAAGTCTCCTTCTACAAGGAAGTCTACTTCTACAAGATCGAAAGGCGGAGATGAATAGCACACAGTCAATGTCATGCATGTTCTGGCTTGAAGCCGATTGAAACGAGGTAAACCGAATGAGCCCCTCTTACCAGCCAACGACGCTCATATCTATCTGCAAGCATGAATTCCACAACATACCGACGCCCTGGCGCATTTTCCCCTCGACCCCCCTCGTCGTCGAGCATTTTCCAAGGGCCAGCCGTACACGATGCCTACGACAGTGACTCCTCCACCTATTCTCAAAACCCTCCACCACCTCCCCAAGAACATCGCTCCTCGGGGGCTCAGCTTCCCCGTCCTTCTATTTACCAGACCTCAACTGCCAATACGAGCACGACTTCCGTCAACAACTTTTCGAGGCCAAGCTTCGGACGCCAAACCTCCAACGAGCTACCATCACGCCACTCGGGCGCTGAGGTAAAAGGGCACAAAAGAGAGCATTCACAGGGCTATTTTGAACCTTCTCTACCTACAGCCACACTGACGGACCAATCGATCATGGCGAACCTCACGGCCTCCCAGATCGCCGCACAGGCAGCTATGCAGCACCAGTCTGCTGCTCAACACGCCAGGCAGCGATCACAAACATTACCAAGTCCGCAATCTAGCCCGCCAGAGACCATACGGCGGGGGAAGCCTCCACCTATACAGACTGGGCCGGAGACAGGGAGGAAGGCAAATGCCCCTCAAACGCCGGGAAGACAATACTACAATGGGGCGGTTGGGGGTCACTCGGCCGCTGCTACCACAGCTGCGAATGCCGCTTTTCCTCAGGCCAAGCTATCGCCCGGTTTTCCAAGCTTCGAGCCTCCAGAGAAAGAGCACAAGTTGAAAACGGAACGATCGAAGATGAAGCTTTTCTCGAAGCCGAAGACGAGTAAGGACACAGACAAAGACAGGCCCTTGCCTTCGCCAAACAAGATCGGAGCCCAGGGCCCAAGTGCATTATCCAAGATGGTGAATCCCTCAGTGACCAGCTTGGCGGATTCCCTGGCCTCTGGAGCTTCGTCTATATACTCCATGAGCACAGCCAACGCCTCAACGTCGACTTTGATCCCTTCGGATCGACAGACGGGTGACAAGGAGAAAGCACATAAACATCATTTCCTTTCACGACAGAAGAACAAGCTGAAAGACAAGATTGGGGATGACCACAGCCTTCCGCTATCTTCAGCATCAAGCAATTCGCGTCCCCTTGATCCTAGCGCGCCTTCTTCGCTATACTCATTCGCACCTGCACCGGCCAGCCCTGCTTCAACATCATTCAGTGGCCTTGACCTTCGGCACGGTGGGCGAGCCTTACGCGAGAAGAAAAAGGAAGAGAAATCTGTTCCATTTGCCCCCAAAAAATCAGACCTGGACAGAGCAGACTGGGTATCCGGCCTTTCAACCCCAGGCGGCTCTCTCTTCTCCGGCTCACACACGGTTGACATCCCCACAGGAACAAACCTTCAAGGCTTTGGGTTGAACAATATGCGCCCTGAAGACGTCTGGGCATTTTTGCGGGCACAGCTGCTTACTACATTCGAACGGGAAGAGCTGCGCACCCCCATCGAAGATCTGAACCGCCTCGTCACAGTTCAAATCCAACGCTGCATCCTTAAACGTCAGCCGAATTTGATAACAGACGATCTCCAATCTCTCCTCCTTACCGGCTTCTACTCTCTCGACCAAAGCATCCGCGCAGTGTCCGACCATCGTCTCGTGCCGCACCTGGTGGACATGTGGTTGTTCATCTTTGGCAAACAGCTGCCGTACCTCCAAGCCGTCTTCCTGCCGCTCGACCTCGAGTTCAAGGGCCATGGGCCCCTCATGTCCCAAGCGGAGGCAACAGATTTCTGGGGCGCTAACCCAGATGCCACGGACGATACTTTCGGGAATGAGTTCGATGTGCGCCGCATCGTCTTGCTGTCATATCGAGACACGATCATCTTACCGCGCTACGAGGCGTTGAAAGCGACGTTCTCGCGGCTGAGCCTCGACAGTATCAACGCCAATGCTAGTCCTGTGGTCGACTCATTCGATACCCTTACGCAATCGTCATCGGTCAGGCCTGGGACGGCGGGCAGTCTGGATCCGGGGCTCGCTAGCTATAACAGCCAGGGTAGCACGCTACTTGATTCTGCTAGCAGCGCCAGTCGTTCGCGGGCTGCATCGAACCTTTCTGCGCCCGAGCTACCCCACCCAGCAATCATTCGGCAGAGGCAGATCCTACCTGACAGTTCGCAGGTGACGGAGACTGTAGGGAGAATGCTGCAGTGCGTGAGTGTGTTGGCCAGCGTGCAGAGTGGGGATGATGCACAGGGGAAGATGGAGGATTTGGCGAAGGCGTTGAAGCTGAATTGGTTGGGAAGGGGGCGGACGGGGAGGAATCGGAGAGGATTTGTTGGTGGGAGAGTGGGCGTTGTAAGGAAGGGGGGAGAAGGGGGCAGGGGAGCAGGGAGTGTGTTGTGATGATCATGAAGGAGAGAATGGCACATCGGAAGAGGAAGTATAGTTTACTTTGATATTATGATCTTAGCAAGGTGTTCATGGGAGGCACACGGAGTATTTGTTGCAATAGCATCAGAATCCCTCAACCCTGCTAATGCTCTCCAACCTCCCTGTATACAGCCTTCGTGTATTTATTTCTCACTACTCAATAACCTGATGGGGCAATTAACTGCCCCATTCGTCAATATTTATCGAAGCTATGATCTACAAGCGTCCCGCCTCCGCATCATTACCATCTAGACTCTCTTCAACTCTTCAGCATTTTCGGAAGCAAAACATCCGTCAAGGACATCACACCACCGACTATCTCACTATGTAAAGAGCCTCACTTCCGTCTTTCCTGCTTCTTACGTCGACTGCATTGCTCTTCCCCCTTCACACGAGACGATCGACATCAACATCTACCACCCCCCCCCCTTCCCACCCAAAACAACCACAAGAAGCAATGCCACCCCACTCCCCCCTCCACTACTACCTCTCCCACCGCCAAAGAAAACACTCCCAAACCCCCACAGCCGCCACAGTCATCTCCACCCGCCCATTCATACACCCTCAATCACCCTCTCCCCTCTTCGCCCTCCCGGCCGAAATCCGCCACATAATCTACACCCACGCCCTCATCGGCTACTCCGACCCTTCGAAACCCTACCCCCCGCACTCATCATACTATCGCCCGGGGTGCACCCACGTAAGGAAGGTAGCTACGGAGCTGCTACGCACGTGTCGGAGGGTATACCTGGAAACGAGTCTACTGCCGGTGCTACTAAACGAGCACATTCTCTATGGAGGGGAGGTGTCGCACGCGCCACCCTCTGCATCCGGGAACGCAGGCAAGGCCAAGGCGAAACGACACTATCTACTGACGCGGGGGCTGAAATGCGAGCAGCGGGCGGCGATCTGCCACGTGCATTTGTACTTGCAGCAGTACTGGCTTGAAGACTGGAACGTGCGGGACCAGTGGGGGGATTTCTGCCTTGCGTTCGACCCGGCGCGCTCGAAGCGGAAGGCTTCGGGTGATGCATCCGGCGGCAAGCTCACGGGGACGAGTACCAACGATTCCAACGCCTCCTCCTTGAGCACGAGTATCAATGTCGGCTTGGATACGTTGCGAGTCACCATCCGCCACACGGACTGGTGGTACCACCTCCTCGGCCCGCGGTCCCCCTTGGCTTTGGACCCGAAAAAAGCCGGCCGCGCCCCCGCTGGCCAATGGATCAGCGAGGCCGAGCCCTTCGAGAAGGGAAGCTGGGGCAGCAAATTGATACATTTGCACGGCCTCAAGAATTTTGAGCTGGAGCTGGAGACTATTGTCGAGAAGAAGCGCGAGCTGGAGGATGTGGTAGCTGTGGCTGAGGGGTGGGAGTTCCCTCTGGGAGATGGGAAAGTGCTGGTTTGGGAAGGGTGTGTGGAGTGGAATTGGAGCGGGTGCGCCAAGCCTTCCGAGGGCGTCGAGGCGGGTTTGCAGATGGGGAGGCGAAGGGGGACGGTTTCCTCGTTGAGGGGTGGGGGCAATTCTGTGGCCGGGTGCGAGGAGGACGGGGTGGAGTATGTGGTTTTTGTCCTGCAGTGGAAGAGCGTTGCGCCCCGGACCAATAATCCGAGCATGGGAGACGAACAGGGTGGGGGCGGAGACGAGAGGGTGTTTGCAGAGTATGTGGCCAATGGAGAGAGTGTCTTTGGCAACGGGAGGGTCTTGGGAATCAGGAACGGGAGCATCAATCGCCCCAACGCGAACGGCCACCACGACGCCAGGAGGACCAGCAGTGTGGCCCCTGCAGCGACGGCCCAACCCCCTACGCCCCTGAGAACTAGGACCAATCCCAGGCCCAGGGGCAGAGATGCAATACCCACATACTACGGCTGAGCAACAAACCCGGAGGGTGGGGGCCATTCGCAGAAGATGAACGCGGGAGTAATTGATACCTATCTAGCGAGCTGGAAAGGCATGGGCAGAGAGGTATTGATACCCTAGCGGGATAATCCAGCGGGAAACTACAGTGGAAAAGGCCCAGGGGGAAAGCGACACCTGCTTCAGTTTTATTTATAGCTAAGGTATGCTCGAGATGAGAACAGCTTATCTATAGAAAGGAAAGAGTAAAATCACCCCTCTGTCCCCGTCCGTGTCAGTATATGGTGGAGGGGAGGGTAGGGTAGGGCAGGGTAGTGCGGAGGGTTGTACCATTGACATTGGATCTTGCATGAGGGACATCCAATGAAACCCCATGCCCGTCACGCATGTGTTCACCATCTAACCAAACCTCGCTGCAAACTCCTATACTACCCCGGGAAAGGAAGTAGGGGGGTAGGTATCGCTGCTATTATCCCTTCTCCGAGGAATCCTACATCCAGTCGTACAGTAGACCAAAAGCACAAGCTTCGTGTCACGCCGGGTGGGAGAGGGGAGAGGTGTAGGGGTATGCCAGAAGAAAGTAAGGCCTTATATTCATCTATACCTGCGGGTATCTAAAAGCCGTACATCCGATCGGGCTCTCACTTCGGATCTCTTTGAAAGAAAGGGTGGAATGACTCAGGAGTAATGACTCGGAAGAGAAGCGCGCTTCTCTTTGCCTTTCCTACTCCGCTCTCTCCGCTAGCGAGCTCCCTGCAGCCTCGCCTGCTACTCTAGCTCTGCTGATTGGGTGGCCGACTCGAGAGCCCAGCAGAGGGGGTGAATGACATGGCAGTCTCCCCTTGGGGGCTGAGGGCGAGGAGACTGGGTCATGCGACGTGCGCCACCCTTGTGTTTTGGGGCGCTGGGGCGGTTGGACCTGCGGTATCGATGTCTGACGCCTGCTGGTCGGATGGTTGACGAGCGCGATGTGCGCTGTTGCATGTTGGAGAATGGCATCTGGTTGATGAAGACGGAGATGTGAATAATTTCTGGGAGGAGGTGGCGTGGCTGCGGAGGGTAGGTAGGGTTGATATATCGTCCAAGCTATCCGTGCAGGTGGTAGGATGTTCAAGTAGTGAGCTCGGCGATCCTGCGCTCGATCTCCGGTACAGCGCGCAGCTGGAGATCCAGCTCTTCCTTCTCACTGAAACACCAACGAGTCAGTCAACGACCCCCGCTGGAACCTTTGCGATCAACCAGTGGGAGAAAGGTAGAAGACTCACTCCTCCAGTCTCAACCGCCTCTCTGCGTCCAAGCCTCCAAAGAAATAACCCCCCTGGCCATCAAACTGCAAAATCCACCCATGATGCCTCCACAAACTCCTCCGATGACTCACAGTCATCAAAGTGACCCCAAGCTCCTTGGCCGTGTCGTACATGGCCTTCTCCACTTCTAGGGTCACGCTGCTCGTGCACTCGTCCAGTATCGCGTACTTGGGTCGATGATAGAATAGTCGCGCCATGGCCACTCTCTGCTGCAGACCGACGGAGAGTACATCGCGCCATTCGTCCTCGGCGTCCCAGCCCTGCGGTCTGTCGACGATGTGTGCGATATCTACCGCTTCGAGGAAACGCAGGAGATCGGTGTCCGTGACGCCTTTGGCAAGCATTTGGCGGAGGGAGTCGGGGTAGATGATTTGTTGGCGCAGTGTGCCTCGGGATAGGTAAGGGCGCTGAGGGATGTAGAAGATATCGCTGTAAGCGGGTTTGCGGACCACGCCGCCATAGACAGGCCACAGACCGCCTAGGATACGGAAGAGAGAGGATTTGCCGCAGCCGTTGGGGCCGACGATGAGGAGATGGTGGCCTGGCTTTACGGAAAAGTTGAGTTTTTGGACCAGAACATCACCGTTGGGAGAGACAATGGGGACGTCGATGAATTCTATATCGGGCGATTCGATTGTGGTGCCGCGAGATGAAAGGACGGAAGCGTGTTCGGCGGTGGAGGCGGAGGAGACGAGGTTCTTAGAGAAGCGGTTGGCTTGGATGTCGTCCATCACGTTTAGCAGGGAGGAGACGCGGGAGGTGTAGCCTGCGAGTTCGGTGATTTCTTTGTAGGAGAACATGACGCGACCAACGGCGTCGGAGGAGGAGAGGAGCATTCGGCGGTTGGTTACGAAGCCTAAGGTTGTCAGTGAATGTTGGAGCAGAGGGTAGGTCAAAGAAAGGGGCTGTGGGTGGCATACTTTCTGTTCGATCGCCCATGCCGTGCAATGTCTGTCCTGGAACCTTGAAGAAGACAGGCACACTGCATAGCATGAGTCCTAGCGCTCCCCAGAAATATTTGATGACAAAATCTTCCATCACTCCATGGTAGAGCCTCCTCCTCAGTATCCGGTTGACGTGCTTGATAAGCGTAAAATACCCCTTATCCAAAGTATCTTTCTCTGCCTCATGCCCGAAATACAACGCAATCTCCTCACTATTTTCAATCAATCTCGAATGCTGAAACCTGAATTCCCCTTCCAGCTTCGCTTCTTCGGCTACGTATTTCCCAAACGGGGGCGTCAAAGCGCGCATCACATTCGCCGAGAGCTGGACCAGCAGACTCATCATAAAAAGCCCCTCACCGCCCACAGACCGAGAAAGCGAGTAGTTGTAGATAATGATATCCAAGATGGGCTTCGCCAGATTCGAATAAAGCTCTGCGAGACTATTCGAAAACCTCGATACATCCACTGTAATCAATTGATCCGCGTTCTTTATCCGATCGTCCAGCGCCGAGAGGCTGTAAAACGTCATGTTGGACAGATACCGGTTATGCAGATACGTCGTAAGCCGAGTCCGGTACTGTAACGCCAATTTGCACTGGTGGTACGAGAGCATCGAATTCGTAAAGGTAGCAGGCACCGCAACAATCATCCACCACACGAGCCCCTTGAAGAATTCCTTTCCCTTCCCCCGGACCAAACTGCTGACGAGCTTGCCATCCAGCTCTGCTACGTAGAGACTGATGAGGGTCCGTATAACGAGGAAGAAGCTGTGGCTGATGAGCAACCTCAATTCCTTGCTCTTCCATCCGGGTATGACAATCTTGAGCAACCTCCACAAGTTTCTGAAGAACTCGCTATTCAACTCCACTCGTTTCCGCGCGGTGGCCGACGCCTCGGAGGAAATAGTGCCTGCGCGGTGAAGACGGGCTTGTTGCCGATGGATTGAAGCGGCTTTTTGTTCGGAGATGGCATTGCGAACTCGATTGACCAGGGCGAGGGCGAGAGTGACGTAGACGGTCCGGGAGATTTTGGTGCGGTGGCTGAGGTAGAGGGTTGTTAGTTGGGATATGAGGGCCCTGATGGATATCTCGGTTGGAGGGGAGGGAAGGATGATTTTGGATTGGACTGCCATGTTTGAGAAGAGCTTCCGTGAGCTGTTCAGCACTAGCTTGAGAGCTGAAGGCGCTCATGGAGCAGGTGGATGCGTGAGTGACTTGTGAGGAACTCGAGATAATTGATATATTAAGACTAACCGCTTTTGGAGAGCCGAGGTTCAAAAACGCTTGTAACGAAATTAACGATGACCGAGAGACAACGGCTCAACGGATACCTAGAGACTTATACGCTGGGTTCGATGAGAAGGCAATATTGCGTTTCCATATATTTGGGTATATAGCGTCTTGGAGGCACATTTGCAAGAACCAAATTCGAGACATCCCACGCAAACGCCTTGCTAGTTAGAAAATGGCATAGGTGAAGTAAATACAGAGCCGAAGTGCAAAATGCAAACAAGGCACGTAAATCTCAGAATACCGTCCTGGTCTCAATAGAACCGCTGACCCCCCTCCATCTCCACTGGCGTCCTCGTCTCCTGCGCCGGCATTTCTACCGCGAATTGCCTAGGCGGAGGGGCGGAGACCCTATTATGAAAAAGCGGCTGGACTACCGGATATGTACCCTGGGCCCGCGAGCCCTGGCCCTGCGATTGCATTTCATTCTGCGAGAGTCTGCGGTCTTGGTATGGTGGGTGCTGTTGGAAATGGGGATGCTGCTGCCCCCCAATGGGCTGATTATATCCTCCGTGATGGCTCTCGCTGCGCACAGAGCTACTCCTCAAGCTCCCGGCATCTGACATCGGAGGCGAGTGCATGCCTTTGGTATCCGCGTAGGATGACCTTGAGGGGTTGGGGGAGTCCATTGAGGAATGGTAGTCGGGCGGGTATTGATTTCGGAGGGAGATTTGCTCCGTGACGATGTCGTTATGAATGGCATTTTCTTTGAGGTGGCTTTTCTCGATCATTCGGTCAACGAGCGTTTGATGCGCTCTCTTTGTCGTTTTCTTGACGAAACCCGTCATCACCATGTTGCATTTCATGTCCACATCTTCCCGTAGCCAGAGCCCGCTCTTTGGCACGCCCAAGCCGATTTCAACAGGCTGCCGTGGTTCATGTGGTAGAGATCCGCCTAGAGTCCACCTCCCTTTCATGTTCAAGCCCATTGGAGCGTAGATGTGTGTTTGGAGACCGTCGGGAAGATCGTGGAAGCAACCGTTGAAGGTCACACTGCCAGTGTAGAGGCCACCGGGGAGGTAGTTGACTTTGTCGCTGATGGAATACCATTGGCAGGTAAACTCCTCGGGGGAGGCGTTGGGGGGAGGTTTAATGGGGTGGCGCTCTGTGACGAGAGGATTGAGATCGATCATCTCAATATGGTTGTGGAGGGTATCGAGGACTGTTTCTCGCGAAATGCCTGCAGGAAGGCCAGTGACAGTGGTGAAGTGAGTTCGCTTGGACATGGTGGTGAAGATGCCAGTCGCTTTTTGCTCTCTTTGGCCGCAGGATGCGAGCGAACGAGCTTTTCTCTTTCCGATTTTTGGTCGGGCACACTTGGGTACTTATCGAGAGAACTTGTATCACCAAGTATGTGTAATCGGTTGGTTGGATAAGATTTTAGTTCGTCCCCTCAGTCTCATCCAAAAATACTCCTTACTGGGATAAGTTCTGAGTGTTACTGTACGCAAACTTTGTTAGCACAGCCCCGTTATGATATTTTTAACGTATCCCTAGTCCCTAGAAGCTCAATTTTCACTCCGCGGGAACGTGTCTCTCCAGGGACACTAAGCCCCAAAGGGGCCCCCACCTCGCCCAGCTTCCAGGCTTGGATGAATGCAATTCCTATTGAGGCACACGCTAACTAGCTATTCAATTCTTTAGCCATACCCAAAACATAACGGCACACTACCACAAAGCTACATCACCGACATCTCCCCAAGTTGCAATATCCTACAGGCATCCAGATTTATCCAGCAGCTGCAACTACAGCCGCCCTCCCCATCCTCAATTTCACTGCTGGTCCAAGTCCACTGGAGCTCGATCGAAGCATACCGATTCGTTTCTTCTTCGCCGCTCCATTCCTCTCCTCCACCCTTCCAGCTCTCTCGTCCACCCATGCCATCTTGTCGATTTGGAAGCTCAACCCATCATGATTACGGCCCCAAGTGCGGGACTTGATGCCGTGAGCGATGCGGGAAGCGTAGTCTTCGAGCGGAGGTAGCAGGAGGAGGGTCAGGTGGAGATCTTTGCCATGGCGAGGCGTTACGGGTGAAGATGGGACCGAGTCAAACCGGTCTTGTTCGTCGACTTTTTCGTCACTCGTCTTGATGTCGAGTATGGCGAGATCGAGTTCATCACCCCAAGCTCCACGAATCCAGCCCGCGTGAACAGCAGCAGCTAGAGGGTCAGAATCGTCCGTATAGATGTCCACGCCCCAGACTGCGCGGCATCGGCAGACATGCTCTCGCTCTTTCTTAGTGAGGTACAGACGCGGTATTCGTACGGTGAGACTACTATTTTCCTTTCCTTCGTACTTGGGAATGGCGAATTGTCCGCTCGCAAAAGGTAGCTTCGTTCCCTTATAGACGGCCGATGTGAGATTTAGCGTTGGGGAATAAAGAACAGTGCCTAGATGGTTGCGAGAAAGGTGTTTGACACTGGCGAGCACTGGAGAGTTGTGTATCTTGGTAATTGGGCGGCGGAGAACGGCTTTTGGTTGCGGGGCGGGCGCGACTTTTGTGCTTGGGTGGTAGTGGATTGTTCCGTCGGGATGATGATGATGGTGACCGCGGTGGTGGTGATGCGAAATGGGCGTTGCTGGACTGGGATTACTAGCAGTTCGAATTGGTGCGCCAACCTGTTCATCAAGGCGATGGTGGTGATGATGACTTGGGGAAAGTTAGCTCATAACCTCGACGCAGGAAGGATTCCACTCACTGATGACCGGCAGCATGACGGTGATGTCCATGTCGAGTTCTTTTGACACCTCTGTTGCCACTTGAGTCTACCGTCGATCGATTTGAATCATCATCCTTTGCATCATCTTCTTTCATCTTCCTCGTCCTCTTATTGCTTGCTCTTGAACCGTTCCTTGACTTGGTGATTTCAGTCAAATCATTGCGGCCTGCGAAAGGAAGGCGGTCGTTTTCATTCTGTTTAGGACTTGGAGGGAAAGGCGTCGATGCACCGCTGCCTGCCAAACCACTACTGCTCACACCACTGCCAATTCCTGCAAACATTTTCGAAAATTCATTCTTGATACTTGGGTCACGAGAAGGACCATTTGTCTGGCCTTGGGCGCCTTGGACTGCTTGTGGGAACGGTGATATCCGACCAACACGCTTGCCATGGTCGAGCATCAACGCAAGTGAAGACCGATGGTTGCCAACCTCCCCATCCCTGGTTTGTTGAATAATTCGATCGATACTGCTCGCCCTCTCGACCTCCGGTGCCGTGGATGAATGTCGAGAATCTATCGGCGCTTGCCGCCCTTCGAGACTGTCAAGGATGCGAGGCCTTGTGTTTGCGAAAGAAGTCAGCGAGCTTTGTTGCTGTGCTTCTGTAGCAGCGAGACGTTCATCTCGTAGCCGGCGCAGAGCCTCAGGCCCCCACGGTCCCTTTTGTACATTCGACTCGGCTTGTGCGTCGCCTTCGCCAAGGCGACTCGAACTGATCTCCGGCCGCAGGTCCTGATCGGATGGCTGTGAAAACATAGATGAATTAGATAAGAATGGGTAGTTCGACGCAGGCAATCGATCATCGATATGATTTTGTTGGATTTTTGGCTGAGTATCTTGCTTAGGCATGTCTTGTCTCGCAAATTGGCTTGGGCGGCCGAGAACATCAAATGATGTACTCTGACGTCGATTTTCGTGCCTCGCGGCTTCCCGGCCCACTTGTTCCTCCACTTTAGCCAACTCTAATTGTGGCTGGCAATTTTCAAGTAATCTTCGATCGAAAACTGTTGGCGATGCATGATGTCCACTCGGCTGACTGCTCGGTCGGTCGATCCATCTGCCTATGCCAGAATGCTCTTCATGTGGCCGCCTCCAGTCATGAGGAGCGCTGGTATCTGATCTAGGGGATATTTGGGGAGCTTCGCCAGAGAAGATATTGAATCTTGAGCCACTAGGCGATAATGGTTTGACCGACGAGTTTGAAGACTGTGCCCCTCCTGAGTATGCCCTGAATCGATTGATTAAGTTTTGTGCAGCGCTCTGAGCTTCGGGAGAGCCTCGATATCGCTGCGTGGTAGCATGTTCGAGACGCGTAGGTGATGAAGCGGAGACATGCTGGCCTGCTGGTGTGTATGATGTCGTTGTGGGCGAGCCATTTGAGTATGAAGAAGCAGGAGGAAGGCGTGAGGGTGGGGTAGGATCTGCGCCAAGCATTGACGAGATGGACATGCTGCTCCCTGGGCGAGTGTTCATCGATAGAACGGGCAAATCTCGGCCGCCGGCAGCGAACGAGGATGGGGGCGGTGGATCCCGCGATGCATGCGTTGGTGCACTGTAGGAAGGAGAGGATGGAGGGAGCATGTGACGGTTGGCGAATGGTGGAGGGGGTGGGAGCGGGGCGGAGTGGCTATGAGCTGTGTTCGCGAGAACAAGAAATCAGCAACTGTTTGTTCGATTGCGAGGATCAGAGTATAGGCAAAGTGTCCCGAGGGGCGGAAATGGATGCGACGAGCTCGGTACACATACCTCCGTACATCCTAGGGGAGCTCGACCGATGGCCTTTTGCACGGGTCGGATCATCTAGCGTAGGCTGAGGATGAAGTGATGGGCGAAAGGTGGAAGATGGTGGTGGGGGAGGCAGAGCAATTGGTGCTGTGGATGCTGTTTGATTGTTCCTCGTCAGCATCATCTCAAACGGAAAAGAAGCCGTGAATGGCCCCGCTTAATTTTAGAGTTTAGCGGCCGGCGTGGGAAGCAAGGTTCAGATTCCGGATGCCGGTTGGGCAGATGTGGGGAATCCAACCGAAATAGGCTTCCCAATCAGAAAGGAGGATGTGAGTGTGATAACCATGTACAATGTGCTATTAACAAGGGAAGCTTGGAAAGCGGTCACAAGGGTAAGATGACAGTGTTGATGATACTTAGAGTCTGAAGAGAGGTGCAAAGACATGATGCTGCGGGGGTACCAACGTCCATGACGACTGGCTTCACAAGATGTGCTCCGAAAGACGTTGAGCTTTTTGTGGAGATGCAAAGGGTCTTTGTCACATTGCAATTCATGCACAAGGGCGTGTGCGATAGGGCGCGGGGGGGGTAGTCGAGAAAGACCAAACGGGGAAAATCGATCTGGCAAGAGGCAAAAGAGCATGGTGTAGGTGCAAGGGACAGACGAAAACCATCGCAGCAGTAGATGGAATCGAGCCTTTCGTACCTTCTATAGCTTGGGAACCATACCGGTCCATCCTTCGATCCTCACGCCCCTCCCAAGTTCTCAGCCCTTCGACTTCATCTATGGCTTTACTCATAGCATCGATCGCCTGAGCCGCAGCATAGGATGTTTCACGCGCGTTCGCTTGCCCCGGCCTGTCTATCTCGAGTTGTTGCTTTTCATAGTTCTGTTGATTTTGCTCCCGTTTGCGCGCAAGGAAAACGTCGTTGTTGAAGAAGGTTTGCGACGGTAGAGGGGCCTGAAGGGGATAAGGGGGAGGTGGGATGGTATTTTGTCGCTGTTCAAATGAAGGAATCTGAGAGGAGGGTTGAGGTGTGAAGAACGAGGTGGGTGTGGGTCGATCCATTTCGCCCAATGGAGAGTTGGCGGTCAAGAGGGTTTGGAAGGAGTACACGGGTTGGGTCGGATTATTGTAAGAGAGTGCGAGGTTGTGGATGGAGTGATGTCGCATGCATATTTCATGATTATGGTCAAGAAGGAAGACTGATGACTGTTGCCAGAGTTGACGAAGTAAGGTAGAGATGGCTCGAGGCCCAGACTTGATAGAATGCAGGGCAGATGGGCGAGAAATAGACTTTGACCCCTGCGCCCAATGATCTCATCCGATAGATTTAGCGAGTTCCGAGAATATCCGCCCTCGGTTTTTGAAATTCAATGCCTCCCCGATTGCCAGAATCGTGGCACATCCATATCTTCAAGCAATCACCTTCAGCTTCACGACCACCTGCTGGGGGATTCCTTAGAAGCTTCGTCTGCAAGGTGGTCCTTCCACAATTTGTGGATCCTGTCGCGGCCATGCCATAACATCCAGAAAACCTCAACTTCGCCCTGGAACTCTCCCCCAGAATGCCCACCAGCGCCCTTTTCCGCACAACCAAACCCCGCCTAATCCTCGCCTTCACCCTCTTCGGCCTCCTCAACAACCTCCCCTACATCATCTTCCTCTCCTCCGCCCTCGACCTCCTCGGCCCCAGCATCCCAAAAGCCCTACTCCTCCTCTTCGACGTCGTGCCCGGCTTCGTCGCAAAACTAGTCCTCCCATACGTAATCCACCGAGTCCCCTACGCCATCCGGGTTGTCCTGCTCTCGCTCATAGCGACCTCGGGGATGCTGTTGGTCGCGTCATCGCCCAGCGATACGGAGCAGGTTGGGGTGAAGCTACTGGGCGTGGGCTTTGCGAGTCTGGCCTCGGGAGCGGGCGAGTTGACGTTTTTGGGTTTGACGCATTTCTATGGGCGGTTGGCGTTGCTGGGGTGGGCGATGGGCACTGGAGCAGCTGGGTTGGTGGGCGCGGCGGCATATGCGGTTATCACTACGAGCGTCGGCTGGAGTGGGAGGGGAGTCATTGGGGGAGCGGCCGTGCTGTCCGTAGGGCTGGCGGGGACGTACTTTGGTCTGTTGCCGCGCAGGCCACTGGGGAAAGAGGAGGTCTTCTTTGAGGAGGGGATCGAGGGAGTAGATGGATTGGAGGAGCGGAGTGGGTTGCTCGGGCAGATATCGCGGCTAGTGGGAGTACATGAAGAGTTGAGCTGGCGGCTGTCGTTGAAGCGAAATCTGAGGAGGTCAAGTAGACTCTTTTTTCCTTAGTAGGTCTTCCGCGTTCGTACTCCACGCCTCCGTCTGACGCATTCTTCTAGCATGCTCCCCTTCCTCCTCGTCTACGTAGCGGAGTACAGCATCAACCAAGGCGTCTCGCCCACCCTCCTCTTCCCCCTAGAACAAACACCTTTTAAGCATTACCGCGCCTTCTATCCTACCTACAACGCCATCTACCAATCCGGCGTCTTCATCTCCCGGTCCTCGATCCTGTTCGTCCGACTTCATAATCTCTATCTACCTTCGTGGCTGCAGGTGCTCAATCTCGTGGTCCTGATTTTGCAAGCGCTGTTCAATTTTATTCCAAGTGTGTGGATGATATTTGCAATCATCTTCTGGGAAGGCTTGTTAGGTGGAGCGGTCTATGTTAACACGTTGGCCGAAATATCGGAAACGGTGCGAGAAGAGGAAAGGGAGTTCTCATTGGGAGCGGTGACGGTCAGTGATAGCGCGGGCATATGCATAGCGGGATTCTTGGGGATGGCGTTAGAGGTTGCGCTGTGTGGGTACCAGGTGAGGAATGGTAGGGATTGGTGTAGGCAAATTTAAGAAATCTTCGAATGTGGTTCAATTCAGCACTTGAATTGTGATTCTGTGTAAGGATTCATCGATTCGCTGGAGCCATTTCTTGTTGCCCTTGTGTACCAGGTATCTTCTCCTTCGGATTCAAGGCCACTTCCATCGCTTCCTCCAGTATTGCCAGCCCTTCTTCGATTTCCTCCTTGCTGATGATCAGTGGTGGAACGAACCTAAGTGTATTCGTCCCACATGTGATAATCAGCAAACCGCGTTCGCGAGCTGCAGTGACTATAGGTGTGGGGTCTTGCGTCAATTGCAGGCCGAGGATCAAGCCTCTGCCTCGAATCTCGGAGATGGTCTCGGGGAAGCGCTGCTTCAATCTCTCAAAACCTGATCGGAATACCTTCTCCTTCTCCAGCACGCCCCGCTGCAATTCAGACTCTGATAATCGGGAGAAAATATAATGACTTAGTCGACAGGCGAGTGGATTTCCACCAAATGTTGTACCGTGATCGCCAGTGACCACACATCTCGCTACTTCTTCCGTGACCATTGTTGCTCCAATTGGGAATCCATTGCCTAAAGCTTTGGCCGTTGTGAGGATGTCTGGGTGAGCCGAAGATGGTAGACTTCCATGTGCCCACAGCTGACCTGTCCTTGAAAGGCCACACTGGATCTCATCGTAGACTAGCACTGCTCCGGCTTCGTTGCATCGATCTCGAAGTGCTTGAAGAAACTCAGGTGTAGCCACATTGACACCTCCTTCCCCTTGGATTGGCTCCACCAGTACTCCACAGGTTTTCTCGGTCACCAGATCTTTTATGCCCTTGATGTCGTTGTACTCGCCATATTTGAACCCTGGGATCATTGGACCAAAGGGTTTCTGATACTTGGGAGTTGGTGTGGCCGACAGGCTTCCCATTGTGCGCCCATGGAAGCTGCCGTGGAAGCTCACTATCTCGTACTTCTCCCCGGACGGCTGGCGTATCTTCCCTACCTTTCTAGCGAATTTGATGGCGGCTTCATTTGCTTCGGATCCAGAATTGCAGATGAAGACCTTGGACGCTGCAGACATGGCGCCGGAAGATCGGGTGCGCTCGACAAGCAGCTCGGAGAGAGCGCCAATCCAGGGATTGTGATAGAGGTTTGAGGCATGGATGAGCGTTCGTGCCTATATCCGTCTTATTAGGATGAGCCTCTCCGTAGGAAGTGCATGATTGGATCCCCACTTGTTGCCCCATCAATTTTGCCATTTCCGGGTCACAGTGCCCAAGGGCATTGACAGCTATACCAGCAGTAAAGTCAAGATATCGTCGGTTCTCGACATCCCACAAATAGCATCCTTCGCCTTTGACCATCATTGGTGGTGGCCGAACATAAGTGGCCACCATATATTGAGCATGCTGATTGACAAGTGCAGCGGTCTGGGAGTCTGGCGGTGGGTCGTGATTCGAGAGGGAGGCTTCTTTCTATTCCCAAATTAGACACACCACAAAGCTGTAATCGACCACTCCAAAATTTACATAGAAGTCACGTTCTATTACTTCGGATGATGAAGGCACGGCCATTGCGGAGGCATTGCGTTTTGCAAGTGCACTCTGGTAGACCCGGTGGTGAGCCAGTCCATTGCAGACTCGGAGCGGGCTCCTGACAGCCTGCTGAGATACCATGGCCATCTCGAAGCGAGACTCAGTATGTTGAAAAGGAAAACCTCAGATACTGTGGAAAGAGAGATAGAATGTAACTCAGTGGGGCCCATGGGGCTGAAGTTTTCATTATGCGCTTATCGATAAAGGATGGCGCTAGTCAACAATCGTCATCGTGCATAGATGGAAGTTCACATTCCACCCTTTGCGGAGTCTTTGCTTTTCCATTCACCATTACATTTACACGAACCGACCATTCTCTTCAACAATAGGAGGAATGATGAAGCTTTTAAATGCATACCAAGGTGTGATACGCACCACCCGATTCAATGTGTCTGCAGGGGCGGCTCATCGCCAGCTCTCCGCAGCGTCCAAGTACTCCGCCACTCCTCCATTCTCATCTGGTCCAGCACCGCCACGTCTGCCGCAACAAGAACAAGAATTATATGAACAACTGCAGAGATCATCCACTGGGGCATTCAGCACACCAAAGCCGACGGTGGTCATCAATCAATCACCACTGTCTTCGTCTCGCTCCCAAGCACCTCAGATAAAGCAGTCACCCCACATTGCGGCTCATACTACACCATCCACAGAACATGAAGCGCCAAACATCAACGCAAAAGTGCAGGCTAGTGGAGATGGAGAGGAGTTGCATCCTGATATAAGAAGAGGCACAAAACCAGAGTTTGAGGGCGACAGGAATCCCAAGACGGGGGAGGTCGGAGGGCCAAAGAATGAGCCACTGAGATGGGGTGGCGGTGTAGATTGGAGCTATAATGGCCGAGTGACCGACTTTTGATATTTGATATGCGTTACGAGCATGGTGTTGAGCGCTTTTGGGCCGGTAGATATTGCCTCGACATTGTTCAATCAAATGATCAACATTCATCCCAGCTTGGAGGAGCCTCGTGGTGGGTTGGCTAAGTCTTTGAGTCATAATCACCTCCCTTATCATCTTTATACACATCGCTCTTTCTTATATTTGTCTCATTACTAGACCTTCTACCGCTGCCATCGAGCACATCAAAGAGACATTTGCCCAGTGCAAGCGTGAACATCGCCCAGCTTTTGTTACCTACGTTACTGCAGGCTTTCCCACTGCTAATGAAACGGTAGACATCCTGCTGGGAATGGAGGCCGGTAGTGCCGGTACGCACGTGCCATTGCTCATGACCCGCAATCACTAATGGTTCCATAGATATACTTGAACACGCTCTCCCTTTCACAGACTCGATTGCAGATGGTCCAACGACACAGAAGTCAGACACATAAGCACTGAAGAATGGCATCATAGTCGAGTCGACTCTGGAAACGGTCTGGAAGGCAAGGAGGTAGGGTCTCAAAGTACCAGTGATCTTTATGGGATACTACAGTCCCCTGCTTAGCTACGGAGAGGAGCGAATACTGCGCGACGCAATAGAAGCCGTTGTCAATGGCTTCATTGTAGTCGACTTGCCACCGGAGGAGGCAGTTAGGTTTAGGGACTTTTGTACTAAGGGAGGGTGGGTTAATTACAGTCTACGACATGGACTGCAAGTACTGACCAAAAGTGGCTCGCAGGCTCTCCTACGTTCCCTTAATAGCACCGGTTACCTCTGAAGATCGAATGAAAATATTGTGCAAGATTGCAGACTCTTTCATATACGTTGTCTCACGTGTGGGTGTAACAGGAGCCACCGGAAAGCTCAGTTCAGGACTACCTGCTCTACTCGACCGCGTTCATCAATATTCAAATCATGTCCCAGCAGCGGTAGGCATTGGTGTCAGTACACGCGAGCAGTTTCTCGAAGTTGGAAGCATAGCAGAGGGCGTCCTCATTGGAAGTCAAATCATTACAACTTTGGCCAACTCCCCTGCTGGACAGGGAGCTCACAACGTCGAGGAGTACTGTTCGGAGATTACTGGGAGGAAAGTTGGGAGGCATATGGTCACAAATGTAGTTACAAAAGAAATGGAGAACGAGAAGCCAAAGATGAATGGCCACGCGCTAGAGAACGGGCATGGTACTTCAGAAGAGCCTGTACATACCGACGAGGTCATAAAACCAGGACAGAATGGCAGTGGACCAGGCCTTGCAGCACAGCTCGAAGCTCTGAATATGGATGGAGGTGGCAAGCCCGCTATGCCGTCGAGATTTGGCGAATTTGGTGGACAGTACGTCCCGGAGTCACTGATGGATTGCCTGGCCGAACTCGAAGCTGGCTTCAATGAAGCGAGAAATGACTCGGAGTTTTGGGAGGAATATCGCTCACATTCTCCGTACATGGGTCGTCCTACTCAACTGCATCGAGCAGAGCGGCTGACAGAGCACGCTGGTGGTCCAAATATCTGGTTAAAACGAGAAGATTTGAATCACACCGGAGCCATAAAATTAACAATGCCCTGGGCCAGATCCTACTTGCAAGAAGGTTAGGAAAGACGGAGATCATCGCCGAGACGGAAGCTGGACAGCACGGTGTTGCTACTGCTACAGTTTGCGCCAAATTTGGCTGCAGTACACAATCTACATGAGCGCCGAGGATGTACAGAGACAGGCTCTGAACGTCTTTCGAATTAAATTGCTTCGTGCGAAGGTCGTCGCTGTTGAGGCGGGAGCCATGATTTTACAAGACACTGCCAATGAGGCAATGTGAGCTTGGGTGGTCGACCTCTCGACCCACTACATTATAGGTTCAGCCATTGGTCCACATCCCTTTCCTACTATCGTGCGAACTCTCCAGTCAGTCATCGGCAACGAAACCAAAGAGCAAATGCAGAAAATCAAGGGAAAGCTTCCCGATGCCGTTGTTGCATGCGTTGGCGGTGGTAGCAATGCAGTGGGGATGTTCTACCCCTTTTGCTCAAGATCAAAGCATCAAATCATTTGGTGTCGAAGCCGGTGGTGATGGTCTGGACACGGATCGGCATAGTGCCACTCTGACTAGGGCCTCCAAAGGCGTTCTACACGGCGTGAGGACCTATGTCCTTCAGAACAAGCATGGGCAGATATCGGACACGCATTCTGTGTCCGCTGGCCTCGACTACCCTAGTGTCGGACCAGAGCTGTCGTCCTGGAAAGATAACGAGCGAGCCAAATTCATTGCTGCCGCTGTGGTTCAAGCCTTTGAGGGATTCCGGCTCCTTTCACAACGTGAGGGCGTCATTCCGGCTCTGGAGACCGCTCATGCGATCTGGGGCCCTATGGAACTAGCCAAGGAGATGAAGAAGGATCAGGATATGGTAATTTGCTTGAGTGGGAAGGGGGACAAGGACGTGCAGGGTTTAGCGGATGAACTGTCGAATATTGGACCTGTCATTGGGTAGGATTTGAGATGTGAGTACTGCTCCTGTCTTCTAATGAAGTTTTGAAGAAGAATGCTGATGATGAGTAGTCTGAGCGGCTTGCGCATAAACCAATCAATATCTTGTGACGGCATACATAACTTCTTTTTTTTTCGAAGAATGAAAGCAATAGACCATAATGAGCAGTCTCCGGGCTTCATAGCAACAGATCTGATCCATCGGTCGGTCTTCAGGCAGTTTGGATTTGATCTGGCTGATAATTGACAACCCAGAGTAGGTAGGCAGCCATTGCCGAAAAAGCCGCAGCTAAAACTGCCGTTTCCACTCCACTTGATCATCTCCCTGAAGCAGCACTTTGCTTTTATTCCCCAAGACACTCAGAGCGAACCCTCGGGATCTTGGCCTCTTCCTCCGTGCAAAGTTTCACTCGAGGCTTGTGTCGGGCGAAGTTCCTTAGACCCAGTGATAGGGGCAAGATGCAGCTAGTGCCCATGGAGGGGTCGAGTTGGCTGGTGTACTCCGTAGCAGACAGAATATCTCGAAAACATTAACACTACGAAATCTTTGCACCCGCAACTCCACTCGCTAATTCATGCAGTGTAATCTCTGCAGCACCCCCGCCTCCGAATCTCGCCATGAGTACCTCCACCACTCCCTCCTCCACCGCTCCCACCTCAACCCACCCCTCAGACCCCCTTAGCCCTGGCCCGCCAGACCCAGCCCGCACATCCCAAGCCCGTACCGCCTTCACTGCCTCGCTCAATCAGATCGGGTCCTCCCACCTCCAGCCCCTCCATAACCGTGCCTCAGATATCGCCTCAAACAGCCAGGCCATAGAAACACAAGAAGCGGAGCTCAAAACCAAGACGGCGGAGCTGGAGAAAGAGAGTGCGAGGTTAAAGAAGGAGGGGGACGAGGCACAGAAGCGGCTGAAGGAGTTGGGGGATATACAGAATTGGGCTGAGGTGTTGGAGAGGGATTTGTTGGTTATGGAGGAGACGGTGAGGATGGGGGAGGGGGAGGATTTAGGGTGGAGTGAGGAGGAGGAGGGGGAGGAAGGGGAGGGGCATGGGGTTGGAGCTAAGGGAGAGGTGGAAGGTGTAGGAGTAGCGGGGAAGGGAAAAGTGGAGGTATTGGATGGTAATGGGAAAGGGGCGGAAGAAGTTGGGGTAGGGAAGGGAGGTGGGGGCTTGTCTACGGTCAGTGGGAAAGGGTAGGTGTCCGGGATTGGCGAATTCAATGTAAAGCGGGGAGTCCTTGTTTGTATATTCGTTCGAAGCCTTCCTTCCATTGCAGATGCCTCGGAGACGCCAAGTCTATGAGATGTGATCCGAATGAATAGAGAGCAGCATAGTAAACGACGCCCCACTGATAAGGGAATGATAGGCCTTTGAAGAGGCTGCAGGAACACCGGGAAGCGAACTTTGATGCATCGAAAACATACACATAGTCCACTTCACGTCCTGCAAGCCTGTCCATTTGAGAATAATTGAGACAGTGGGCCATTGAGCCTTTGAGCCTACCAAGCCCACAGAGGCAAGATGAATGGCCAATTATCCAGACGGCGGTCTTCTACGGGGAGGACATCCAGGACCGAGTTTGCTATGAGCAATGTCAGTTGATTTCTCCAATCTTAGCCTTCTCCATTCCCGATTCCTGCCATCATCTGTTCATGCGTTGCACGTGATATCGTTCTGTCCCTCCTCGATTTTGGAATCCACTGGTCAGGTGGGGGAAGCCGCATATTCAACATGCCTCATCCAAAGCATTAGCATTGTATGCGCCCGGACCAAAACCGACCCTCGAGACATTTAGCCAACAGGCAAGATATCAATCCGGACAAATGGGACCTCTTTTTTTTCACCATAGGAACATCTTCACAACTGCGCGGGGAAATGCGGAGGCTTAAACGAACAATACAAAATGGCCCTTTCCCAATCCGTCCCGACTCTTCCATTGCAAAAATTGTTCCACTCGCCACTTTCACAGCCTCGGTTTAGAGACGGAGAAATAATCATCATATCCTACCGAGTATCCCGGAGTCTTACAAGATCGCTCCCGAGCCGTCAAATCTTTTCTGAATGTCCCCGACCAAGGAGCAAACCCAGAAGCCCCAGTCGAGATTCATCGTTCACTCACCAGGCAACGCCTTCGCCACGAGACCGTCTGAATGGGCTTCACTCACAAGGACAACTACCGCTTCCGAGCTTTTCATTTTCGCCATTGAACCATCTTTGCGCTCTCTTTGCCTGTTAAGCCCAAACGTTTGCGGCACGCGAGCTCAAGGACATTGCAACGATGACCACATATTACAAGAGGACTAACGGGGAAGGGGTCCAGGTCGAAGATACACGAATATGCGTCGTCATGGTCGGTTTGCCTGCCAGAGGCAAGAGCTTGATCGCTGGTAAAGGTACAACCACTCCAGTCATGATGCATACACGTGCTGAAGCTGACAGCAGACAACCCATAGTCGTTCGTTACCTAGCATGGCTCTCCATACCTGCGAAAACCTTCAATGTCGGCTCCTACCGTCGATCCGGGACCCCTCATCCTACCGCAGACTTCTTCGATACCTCAAATCGTGAGGGAGAACGTCTGAGGCATGCCGCTGCTGCAGCTGCGGTGGCAGACATGATCAAGTGGTTCAAGTATGAAAAAGGGGTCGTGGCTGTGTTGGACGCCACGAACTCAACCAAAGAGAGGAGACGATGGGTACATGAGCAGTGCGAGGCTCAGGGTATTCACACGCTCTACGTGGAGTCAAAATGCGATAGCGAAGACATTGTCATGGCAAACATTCTGGAGGTCAAGACCACTTCTCCAGACTACGTGGGGCAAGATCCGGAGGCTGCAGCGCAAGACTTTCGGAATCGAATACGCAATTACGAGAAGGTTTACCAGACGATTGATGAGGATGAGAAGGATCTTACATATGTGAAGTTGATCGACGTTGGGCAGCAAGTCATCATCAATCAGATCAAGGACTATTTACAGAGTCGAGTCGTCTACTATCTGATGAATCTACACATACGCCCGCGGTCTATCTGGCTGTCCCGGCATGGGGAATCTCAGTTCAACCTGGAGGGCAAAATTGGCGGTGATGCGAATATTTCGGAGCGAGGGGAGCTTTATGCGAAGAAACTACCCGAGCTGGTGGCGAACTCTGTTGGAGACAATCGGCAACTGACCATTTGGACGTCGACTCTCAAGCGGACGATACAGACTGCTCGCTTTCTGGCTGCTTCACCGAAGGGCTACGATAAACTCGAGTGGAAGGCACTTGATGAACTGGACAGTGGCGTTTGCGATGGACTCACGTACCAGGAGATTGCAGATCATTACCCTGAGGATTTTAAAGCCCGCGACGACGACAAGTACAACTACCGTTACAGAGGGGGGGAGTCTTACCGCGACGTAGTTATCCGGCTTGAACCAATCATCATGGAGCTCGAACGAAGCGAGAACATTATAATTGTGACACATCAGGCTGTACTGAGATGTATCTACGCCTACTACATGAATGTTCCGCAAGAACAGAGCCCGTGGATGGAAGTCCCGTTGCATACGTTGATCAAATTGACGCCGAGGGCCTACAGTACGGAGGAGCAGAGATACAAAGCGAATATTCCAGCCGTTAGTACATTCAGACAGAAGGGCAGTACTGCGAAACATCAATGAAAAGGACCTTCAGTAAATATTCATCTCTATCAGTGACCTCGCTGCGCAGCATGACAAGCAGCGAGCGCCATCTAATTAGTACATAGACTCTGAGTGGACTGGTCCGTGCTCATGGGTCCTAGGCACCACGGCCGGCTTTGTCACTGTCACAATGAGAAATATACTTCAACTAACTTGCATCGGTCTTGTCTCAATTGCTCATTTTCATGCACGATCATACATTCATCTCAGCAGTATCTTTTCTATTTGATTTGCTCTGTTCGATATTCATCCTCCACTAGGCACTTCTTTCCGACTTGTCTTTTTAGCAACCTCCGCCGATAAGATGCTGACACGTGATACAGTACAGTCTGACGATCACCTGCCTACTCATCAACATCAACTACCTGGATCGTTCATCGCCTGCATTTGACTTAGTGTCAACAGAAGGTATGGTGGAGTCTTCTTGCCAATTTCTTCTGTCGGAGCCAGGATACGGAATCCAGCCGGCTTGAAACATCCGGAAAATTTGGCACAGTTGGTCTGGTGCAGAAAAGCGCCATCAAGCCCATAGGCTTCTCTTGCATCAACGAGGAGATAGTCAAGGTCTTACACCCCTATGACTTTGAGCTTTTCGAGCCATAATCTGTCGAGTTTGCCATGCGCCTTTGAACATTCTTTCCAAAAGTTGTCGAGGATTTCGAGATTATCTTGGCCGACCGCTGTAAGTCCAGCATCGAAATCAGGCAAGTGCTGGAGGAGCCTGAAGCCGTCTCCCCGGATCGTAGTCGGCTGAGGAGTGAAATAAAACCTTATACCAACTCGGTAATCAAAGTTCAAGTCGTGGATAATAGAATTAAAAGTTTTATTTTTATTTTTATTTTTAAATAAATATGTTGAATTTATCAAATAATAAAATAATTAATAATTAATAATTAATTAATCAATTAAAAATTAAAAAATTAAAATATATATATATATATGAATTTTTATTAAATCATTTAAATTTTTATTTCAATTTGAATTAATATAAATTTTATTTTATTCTATTATAATTTTAATAAATTATTTTCTTAATATAAAATATATATAGAATTTTTTTTTTTTGTTTATACTCGATATAATACCTGTTAGGGCCTATGCGAGATCTGCATGTTTGCCCCCCCTAGGGGCCCTCAGTGATTTTTCCGCTGTTTGTCCGCTGAAATTGCCGCATACTGGTTATTGTTTTCCGCGTTGTTGAAAATCCGTCCCGTATCTCTGTATCCTTCCACTGTAGATCCTCCGTTTTTGGCACGTGGGTTGGGGATGGTGAGATTCGAACTCACAACCTTGTGGATCTGCACGTGCTGCGGGCGCGTTTTGCGTAATCACCAATCTGGCCTCCAGCGACGCTGCCACTACGCCACCACCCCCAATATAAAATATTAATAATTTTTTTTTGAAATTCAAATTTATTAATTTTTGAATTTTTTTATAAAATTATATAAATTTTTTGTTTATTTAATTAATCTTTTTAATAATAAATATTAAAAAATTATAATTATAACGATTTATTATTAACAAATATAAATATAATTTATATTATTAAAGTTGTTAAACTTGTTCAATATATTTTAAAACGAATTTTATATGACTTTTTTTTATAAAATTATTATTTAAAAATAAAATAAAAAACTTATTTATAAATTTAAAAAAATTTTATTAAAAATTAAAAATAATATAATATAAATATTATTTAAAAAATATAATATTCTATTATTAAAATATTTAAAAAATATTAATAAATAATTATAAATTTTAAAAAATTCGAATATATAAAAAAATTTTAACTTTTTAAAAAAAAATAAAAAAATAATTTATAATAAGAAAATTTAATAATAAAAAAATAATAAATAATAACAATTCGAATAGAAAAAATAATATTACTTTTATAATAATATATTCAATTATAAATATTTTTAATAATAATTATAATAATTTATAACTTTTTTAATAATATATTTAATATTTAATATTTTTTAATAAATTAAAATATAATATTAAACTTTTTATAATAAAAAGTTATTATTTATTAATTTAATAATAAACTTTTGAATTTATAAATTTTAATATTTTAATATATAATAATATTTTATAAATAATTATATTATAATAAAAAATTATATTATAATAAAAAATTATAAATCTTTTTAAAAAAATATTATTTATTAAAATTTTATTTAATTAAATTATTTATAATAATTAAATTATTTTTATTTATATTTATATTTATATAATAAAGTTTTAAAGAAAAAAGAATTATAAATAAAAATAAAAATAAATAAATAAACTTTAATCAAATATAATTACTTCAATTACTATTGATTGACTATTGTTTTGCTATATTACATATAGTCTTTTTATATTATATACGCTTATACTTTAGACCCTGCATCTATTCCGGATCGGGTAAGAAGTACGATCCTGGATCGACACTGCTGGGACCGTCTAAGGCCGATATCTCCAACCGCCAGGCACTAGCTAGTAGAACGCAAGGACCTGGTTAGTCAATCGGGGGGAACAGACAGCATGATAAAGTCCATTGGCCGTTTACCACGCAGGTCGCTGGTGGAGACGGCCATCCAGTACAACAGCCAGTCAAGAACCATCTCTCGTTTTCAAGCCTTCAGCACAAAGACGACTATGGCGAAGGGATATGCAAAAGATCAGCCTAAGGGCTTCTCCAACTGCATCGAAAAGGTGGCCATTATTGGGGTACGTCGAATTCTCACAGCACAGTGTTTGAGTCAAGAATGTCATCTCTAACTGGATGACAGGCTGGCGGGCAGATGGGAAAGCACCTGACAGATGCAATCCTCAAGAACGGCAACTTTGTCGTGACGGCCATTGCACGCCCCAGCAGCACCAACAAGCTGCCGGAAGGTGTCAAAGTTGCCCGCGTCGACTACGGCAACGACGATAACACGGCACTGGTAGAAGCGCTTCGGGGACAGCAGGCCTTACTCATCACCATGTCGGTATCGGCTCCGCGCGACACCATCAGCAAGCTCGTACGCGCTGCCGCCAAGGCCGGCGTGTCGTATATCCAGCCCAACTGGTTCGGCCACGATGCCGCCAATGACTCGCTGTGCAACGACAGTTTCCTCGGCGAGAGCCGCGACAGCACCCTCGCCGAGATCGAGAGCCTTGGCGTTAGCTCATACCTACTGCTGGTCTGCAACTTCTGGTACGAGTTTAGCCTGGGCGGCGGAGCGGACCGCTTCGGTTTCGATTTCCAGAAGCGCTCCTTCTGCTTGTTCGACGGCGGCAACGTGCCCATCAACACCAGCACCTGGCCCAGCTGCGGCCGAGCCATGGCCAACCTGCTGAGTCTGAAAGAACTTCCTGAGGACGAGATGGACAAATCACCCACGCTCTCGCAGTTCTGCAACCGCTCCACCTATATATCGAGCTTTCGACTGACCCAGCGCGACATGTTTGAGAGTGTCAAGCGCGTCACAAAAACCACCGATGCCGATTGGACCATCACCCACGATTCCGCCGAACAGCGCTGGAAGGATGGCCATGCCGCCGTGGTGCAGGGCAACTTTGGGGCTTTCACGAAGCAGCTTTACAGCCGCATGTTCTTCAATAACGGCGACGGCGACTATGAGTCGAGGCGGGGCCTTGACAACAAGACGCTCGGCTTGCCCGCCGAAGATTTGGACGAGTACACAGCTATCGGCGTTCGCATGGGAGAGAAAGGCGAGGTGGCGGCACACTAGGGGAGGAGTGGTGCTGCTTGTGATATTGTGATACGGATCGGCCAAGTCTTTGAGACGAATATAGCTCCAATAACTTGTCCATCCCGAGTCAATAGTAGAACATCATTGCACATACCTTATCCCAGCCTTCATCTACTCATCCCATGATAACAATTCCAACCTAACACAGCTTCCCACATCATCCCATATACCAACCTAATTCCAAAGACTATTCCCCTAAACCCTCCCTACCCCATCCCCCATCACCTCTCCCCAAAAGCTTAATTCTACCTCCTCTAATCAAAACCCCAACACCATAAACCCCACACCTCCCACACCTTCAATTCACCATGCCAGTAAACCAATTTTCCATCACCTCGTCTAAATTACCTTTTCTCCATTCCACTCACACGCTCGTAAAGTCCCTTTAGGACAGTCCAGCTACCGCCATACCATAATCATCAAAGACCGGGTCTTGTGCTCGCCGAATAGAGGTGGGTGATCGAAGCGCCTAACGCATTAATAAATATATCTTGCTAAGCGTCCATCTTGTTCGCGACGGCCACCGAACCGATAATTATACCAATCGCGCTGGCAACGTTGCACATGAGACCAAAGGATGATATCGCCGCAGCATTGTGTCGGATGCACCAAGCACCACCAAGGGGAAAGCAAATTGGGGCAAAATCGTCTGATTCACTAAATGATGGAGCACAGCTCCCTAATATACACGATGAGGCCCTGAATAGATGGGATGGAATGGAATGAGATGGAATGATGATAAATCAGGTGGCTTGTTGGCCACGTAGCAAACAACAGGGCCTAATAAGGCCTAGAAACGATAGTGCTGGAGCCAATTCCTAAAATGGTGGAATGCAACCAAAATCCTGTCTGACACATTGTCTTGCGGCGAGACATTGCTCTATACTCGTATTGACCCCCCAACGGCCGTAACCCCCCAACGGCCAGGCACTAAGCCTATTTATGGAAGCTAATACCAGTATACCTCGCGTACCACGCCTGCATATTATGTTAAATATCTGAAAAAGGCGAATTGTAGAACTCGTCGAATACTCTCGTTTGATTATTTATTGGCGTAAATCGGCCAACAAACGGTAGAGGAATATAAGGGTAGAGTTTTATATCTCCCAAAATATAAAACTGAATATAATAATAAAAAGCGTATATAAACGTCAAGGTACCAAAACGTTTATAATCTTTGTTTTTATAATTTGTTTATTTTATATAAATTTTATATAATAAGTTTTGATAAGGATAAAGTATAATAATAATATTTAGGAAGTATTGTATTGTTTAATAAGTAGAAACAGTAGAATTTGCTACTAGCTAACTAGAATAGGCCTAGTGCCTGGCTGTTGGGGGGTCACGGCCGTTGGGGGGTCAATACGAGTAGCGCGATAAGACGAGGGTGGAAGGTTAGTCCGACGCCGAAACCGGAAATGATCTGGTAAATAATAATCTTCGACCACGTCTTCGAAACTAGGAAATCATAGGAGAGCCCGAGGCTCAAGATTAATAGGACAAACCCAAAGCGGGTACAGTCAAGATAACGACCCATTTTCTTAAAGTAAGTGTCTGTACTCACCGTAGCCACGGACATGAATATGGCGAAGGGAAGCAATAATATTCTGGACAGGAGCGGGCTCTTTCTGAAGATAAAATGGCAGTATAAAAGAAGGAAGTAGGTGTTGTAAGTCAAGGCGATCCCGTAGAACAGGTTGACGATAACAAGTTGAATTCGAACTTGAAAATGTTGGCTATAGGAGATTTCAATTGCCTTATTTACTTAGGAATACAGGCTTATTTATATATTAGGCTAATTAATCTAAACTTTATAAATATTAGAAAATAACTAAAGTAGTCTCTTTAGAAGTCTTTCTTACAATATTAAATTAAATTAAGTTTAATATATTGCAATTCTGAATTACTATTAATTAAGTTATATATTAAATAATAAAAGTTATATTTAAAAGATATTAACTTTATTAAATATTTTATTATTTATAAAGTTTAACTTAATTAATTATATATATAATTATTTAATATTTAATTAATATAAATTTTATTATTTTTAAAA
>JAABUQ010000921.1_pt1 | contig 66688 bp, 67 predicted proteins | sample 5560001 | NCBI WGS metagenome assembly JAABUQ01 (sample SAMN10711888, study PRJNA513371) | rock metagenome | isolation source: Antarctica rocks | place: Antarctica: Victoria Land, Finger Mt nord | collected 2015-12-18
CTTGGCGATCGGCGCTGCGCCGGTGACGGCTTGGCGCACCTCGCCGCCGAAGGCGGCGCGCACCTTGGAGAACAGCAGCTCGTCGGCCTTCGCGTAGGGCTCGCGCAGCTCGTTGGGAACGTCCTCTCCGGCGACTTCGAGATTCCGGACCTTGACGCCCACCGCGACCGCCGCCTCGAGCTGCTCGGGGTCGGCGTTGGCGGTGACGAGCGTGTAGAGCTTCTCGAAGACGCGCGGGACGGAGGGGAAGTAGGTCGGCTTGACCTCGGCGAGCTCGGGAATGATCTGCTTCGGGTCGCCGCCGAAGTACGCGACGACGCCCCCCACCTCGAAGGAGAGCAGCTGGATGAGCAGCGCGAAGGCGTGCGCGAGCGGGAGGTAGAGGTAGGTGGTCTCGCCCGCCTCGAGCACGCTCGTCTCGAGGCACATGTCGAGCACCGCGCGGTAGTTGCCGTGGGTGAGCACGCAGCCCTTGGGCGGCCCGGTCGTGCCCGAGGTGTAGATGAAGGTGAAGGGGTCGTCAGGCCCGACGGCCTCCATTCGCTCCCTGAGCTCGCCGGGGTCGCGCCCCCGACCGCGTTCCCTGACTTCGTCGAGCGTCACCGCTCCCTCCGCCTCCCCCTGCATCACGACGACCGTCTCGAGGCACGGGAGCTCCTCGCGCACCTCGGCGACCTTCAGCGCCTGGTTGGCGTCCTCGCAGATCACCACCCGGGACTCGGAGTCGCCCGCCACCCACCCGCACTCCTCGGGGGAGTTGGTCGGGTAGACCGGGACGACGACGCCGCCTGCGCTGGCGATCGCGAAGTCGCAGTAGGTCCACTCGGGGCGAGTGTTGGCGAGGAGGGCGACGCGGTCGCCCGGGGCGAGCCCGAGGTCGAGAAGGCCGAGCGCGATCTCGTGCACGACGTCGTTGACCTCGCCGTAGGTGACGCTCGACCACTCCCCGCCGCGCTTGCGGCGCACCGCGACATGCCCTCCACGCTGCTCGGAGGCCTTCGAGAGGAGGTCGGCGATGGTCTTCGACCCGGTCGACGAGGTCGACGCGGACGCGGGTGCGCTGGTGGCCTCCATGACTCTCCTCCGGAACGACGTGGCGGGAGGACGAGTCTATTGGGCGCGCGGGCGAGCGTGCGGCCCTCGCCCTCAGGCGCGGGCGGCGGCTTGCGGCTCGAGCTCGGACTGCTCGGACAGGTTCGAGAGGAAGAGCGTCTTGTCGATCCTGCCCTGGAAGATGGGGACGCCCATCTCCATGCACTTCTCGATGACCTCGCGGCGCTCGAGGCCCGCTTCGCGGGCGAGCTCGGTGGGCGTCAGGTGAATGGACATCGGATGCGTCCCTCCTCTGGTTGCTCTGCCTGTTGTATACCGGGTCGCGAGGACGCCCTCAACGATCCCTCAGATCGGGTTCGGAATGTCCGCGAAGGCGTGTTGCACCCCGAAGCGCGCCGCGGCGAGCTCACCGAGGCGGCGGATGCCGAAGGTCTCCGTCGCGTAGTGGCCCGCGGCGATGAAGTGCAGGCCTCCCTCGCGGCTGTCGGCCATGACGTGCTCGGCGGGCTCACCGGTGAGGAAGGCGTCGAGGCCGCGCGCCATCGCCTCCTGGGCGCTGCTGGCCGCGGCGCCCGAGACGATCCCGATCGTGCGCACGCGCTTGGGGCCGTAGGGCAGGAGGAGCGGCTCGCGGCCGGTGAGCCGCGCAACGCGCTCGGCGAGCTCCTCGATGCTGACGCCGTCGCCGGGGAAGCGCGCGGCGACGCCGATCGCCTGGCCGCGGTAGCGACCGAACGGCTCGCGACCCTCCGTCTCGCATCCGAGACCGTCGGCCAGCAGGGCGTTGTTGCCGTGCTCGGGATGGGCGTCGAGCGGGAGGTGGTAGGCCGCGAGGCTCAGCTCGTGGACGAGCAGCGCCTTCAGGCGCCGCGCCTGGCGCGCGTCGATCCGTCGGGGATGGAAGTCCCACAGGATCCCGTGGTGGACGAGCACGAGCTGCGCTTCCTGCCCCGCCGCGCGCTCGAAGAGCTCGAGCTGGCCCGAGACGCCGGTGACCACGGTGCGAACCTCCTTCGCGCCCGGGACCTGGAGTCCGTTGGGCCCGAGATCCTCGAACCGATCCACCTGGAGCAGCTCGTCGAAGTAGGCGGTGATGTCGGCGGCGGAGGCGGGCAGAGGGGACTCGACGGCAGGGGACCCGAGACCGTAGCGGAGCCCGCGCTCCCGTTCCCTGCCCGCCTCACCTGGCGCGCGTGTTTGCTGAGCGTCCCGTGCGGGCATGTGGGTGTACGCGGGGTTGGGCCCACTGGAGTAGGGGAAACGAAGGCGATGGCATTGGCGCTACGCGTAGGACCGGCGGAGGACGAGCGCACCGACGACGACCTCGTCGCGGCCCTTCGACGCGGAGGGGACGAGGCGTTCGAGGTGCTCTTCGAGCGCTACCAGCGTCGTATCGCCTCCTTCGTGTACGGGATGGTGGGCGACTGGCCGCGCGCGGAGGACATCTCCCAGGAGGTCTTCATCTCGGCTCTGCGCCGGATGCGGGAGACCGAGCGCTCCATCGCCTTCAAGCCCTGGATCTACGAGATCGCCAAGAACGCGACGATCGACCACTTCCGCCGCGCGCATCGCGCCCAGGAGGTCTCGATCGACGCCGACGGCGCGCTCGCTCCCGCCGACGAGGTGAGGCTCGCCGAGAAGGCGCAGACGCCGGAGGCGGCGCTCGAGCGTCGCGAGCAGGTGAGCGACCTGCTCGGAGCGTTCGGCGGCCTCTCCGAGAGCCACCACGACATCCTCGTGCTGCGCGAGCTCGAGGGGCTCTCCTACCAGCAGATCGGCGAGCAGATGGGGCTCAGCCGCCCTTCGGTCGAGAGCACGCTCTTCCGAGCTCGGCGCCGGCTCACCGAGGAGTACGACGAGCTGCGCAGCGGTCGCCGCTGTGAGGGCGTTCGCGAGACGATCACCGCGGCCGCGTTGCGGCCGCTCGGGTTGCGCGAGCGCCGGCGGATGCGTCGCCACCTCGCGCAGTGCCTCTCCTGCCGTCTGCACGCCGGCCAGGCCGGCCTTGCGCCCGCCGACGACGAGCGGCGCGCGGGCCTCGGAACCAAGGTCGCGGCGCTGCTGCCCTTCCCGTTGCTCGGCCGGCGTGCCCGCGTCGGCGCGGCGGGTAGCGACACGGCCGCTCACTTCCCGTCGCTGACCCAGCTCACGGTGAACGTCGCGCCCGTCCTCCCGCCGCTCGCCGGCGGGTGGCCGCGGGCCGCCGCCGCTGCGCTCACCGTGGCCGCTGCCGGGGCCGGAGCGGGCCTCGCGACGCGCGCGGCCGAGCCCTCGATCCCTCGCCACTCGGCGCCGGTCCTCTCTGCGCCTGCGGCGCCTGTCGCTCCGCGGGCGAGCGCCTCCACCATGCGGGCGGAGGCGCTCGCCGTGCGCCGCCTCGGACTCGCCGCGCGCCGCAGCGTGCCCAGGGAGGTGGCCGCCAGCATCGAGAAGCAGGCCGCGACGTCGACGCCCTCGACGAGGAGCGCGACTCGCCGCATGCCGGCGCGGCCGGCCGTGCCCGCGATGCCGAGCGCCCCGCCGCATCCGCACGCACGCGTTCGCGTGCGGGTTCCGCGGGTGGCCCACGTGGCTCCGTTCTCGCTCAAGGCGCCCGTGGAGCTGCTGAGTCACGTGCAGCCGGTGGGGGTCGTCCTCACCGCTGCGGATCAGACTGAGAAGATCCTCGGGCCGGTAGACGCGCCGCTGACCGCGCTCTCCGAAGAGAACCCGAGGACCACGCCGCCGTCTGGCCAGGTTGACGATCGCTGACTCCGGTCAGCACGGCCGTGCGATACTTGAGTCTCTGTCGGGGCGTGGCGCAGCCTGGTAGCGCGCACCGTTCGGGTCGGTGAGGTCCCCGGTTCAAATCCGGGCGCCCCGATTGCAGTTCCTCCAGTAGGACCCTCCCTCCGCTAGATCGCGGCCGCCGCGAGGCCCTCTGTGGTCGTGGCCGCCTTGCTCGATCGTGCGCGGCGTGCTGCTCGAAACGCCGGCCACGACCTGCCTCGCGTCGTCTCGTCGCCCGCGGGCTCGGAGTTCCTGCCCCCCTGTCGGGATGCATGAAACCTTGCACAGCGTTAGGGAGCCCTTGACAGATATGAGTAGCTTTGAGTAGAAGTTGTGGAGCAAATACCCGCATGGGTTTCCGCAGCGTTTGAGGGAGGAGACGGCGATGACTTGGCGCAGCCGGTAGTCACGAAGTCTCGTAGTTCCTGACAACGCGCGGCGCGGACCCTTGGTAGGCTCCGCGCCGCCCCTGTCGGTCGCTAAACACTCGCGCCGTGCAGGCCGATAGGCGTAGTGGTGCGACGCGCTCTCTCATCGCCCAGACGATTTCTCGTCGCGAGACGAGTGGCACTACTGGCGGTGGCGCTGACCGCCGGGGTCCTCACTTCGAGAGCGGGCGATTGGAGCCATCCCGGAGTCATCGCAGTGCTGTTCGCCTATTCGATCGTGAGCGACCTGCTCACCTTCGACGTCCAGGGAAGGAGCCTGCTGGTCTCGGGATCGTTTCCCGCCCTCGTCCTCGCCATGTCCGTGCTGGGCCCGGCCCCCGCGATGGCGATCGGTCTCGGCTCGATGGTGTTCGACTCGCTCAGGCGCCGCCCGTCGATGGCCGCGTCCCTGAACAACCTCGCGTCCCTTGCCGCGGCGCCGCTCGTCGGAGGGCTGCTGGTCCGCGAGGTCTCGCACCATGCCGGGCTGCGTTCGGACGGGCTTGCCTTCCTCCTGCTCGTGTTCGCGGCCTTCTACGTGGCCAATCTCGTGAACTTCACCGTCGTGGCCGGCGGAGAGGTGGTCAACGACGGCATCTCGATCCTGCGCCGGCTCCGCACCGACTATCTCCCCGTCCTTCCGTCGGAGCTCGCCGCCGCGCTGCTCACCGTCGGCATCGTCGCGCTGTACGCGCACGTGGGCGCGGCGGCCCTGACGCTCGCGGGCATCGTCCTCATCGTCTTCCAGTACCTCGTCCGCGAGATGCTCCTCTCCGACGAACGGGCCCGCGAGCTCGAGCGGCGCACCACCCAGCTCGCCTCGCTTCACGTCGGCGTGCTCACCGCGATGATCCAGACGCTTTCGCTGCGCGACCACTCGACCGCGCGGCACTCGGCCGCGGTCGCGCGGTACGCGCGCGAGCTCGCGGCGTCGGTCGGGCGCACGGAGGAGGAGCAGGACCTCATCCACACCGCCGGGCTCCTGCACGACATCGGGAAGTTCATCCTGCCGGACTCGATCCTCCTGGCCAACCGCAAGCTGAGCGAGGGGGACTGGGAGCTCGTGAAGCTCCACCCCGCTCAAGGCGCCGAGCTCGTGCGTCGGGTCGAGAGCTACGGTCCGGTCGCGGACATCATCCTCGCCCATCACGAGCGCGTCGATGGACGCGGGTATCCGAACGGGCTACAGGGCGAGGACATCCCGCTCCTCGCCAAGATGATCTCGATCGCCGATACCTACGACGTCATGACCGCCCGGGACTCCTACCGGGGTCCTGTCTCCTCCGCTCACGCCGTGGAGGAGTTGCGCAAGTGCTCGGACCGCCAGTTCGAGGGTTGGCTCGTCGAGGCCTTCGGACGGCTGCTCGACGAGCGGGGCGTGGCCTTTCGGCACGCCGACGACGCCGACTTCGAGGCCGAGCTCAACTTCGAGCGCCGGATCGCGGCCTTTGCCGGGCCGCGGCGGTCGGGCAGGGCCTCGCTGGGCTCTCGGGGCGATCGTCGTCGGGCGCGTGCCGCCGCGAATGGCTGACGGCCTCGAGCCCGACGAGGCCCTGGCCGCTTTCGACGTCGCCCTGATCCGCGCCCCCAACCCCGGGTCGTTCACCCTCTCGGGCACGAACACCTGGGTCCTCGGGCGTGAAGGCTGCTGGATCGTCGATCCCGGTCCCGATCTACCCGAGCACCTCGACGCCGTGGCGGCGGAGGCCTCGCGCCGCGGCGGGGTGGCCGGCATCGCGCTCACCCACGACCACACCGACCACTCGGAGGGCGTCGGCGGCCTCCGGGCCCGGACCGGCGAGCCGCCCGTCGCCGCGGCGCACGGAGCGGACGTCGTGCTGGGCGAGGGCTCGCGGTTCGGTCCGCTCGAGGCGGTCGCCACGCCGGGTCACGCGCCCGACCACCTCGCCTACGTGGCGGGAGCGGTGTGCTTCAGCGGGGACGCTGTGCTCGGCGCGGGCAGCGTGTTCGTCGCGCCCGGCCCCGGAGCGCTCGCCTCCTACCTCGCCGCGCTGCGGCGGCTGCGCGACCGCTCGCTCGAGGTCATCTGCCCGGGGCACGGCCCCGTCGTCCTCGACCCCGGGCGCAAGCTCGACGAGTACATGGCCCACCGGCTCGAGCGCGAGCAGTGGTTGCTCGCGGCGCTCGGCCGCGGCTCGCGGTCGGTGGACGAGCTCCTCGACTCCGCGTGGGACGACGTGCCGGCCGAGCTGCGTCCGGCGGCGGCGGTGACCCTCGGCGCGCACCTCGACAAGCTCGAGGACGAGGGCCGTCTGCCCGCGGGCGTCGAGCGCCCGTCGCTTGCGTAGCGCCCGTCAGGCCAGCGCCACCTCGGCGCCGCGCCCGACCCGGACTCGAAGGGCCGCGGGAAGGCCGAAGTCACGTCTCACCGTGGCCTCGCGCCCGACGATGCTCGACGTGAGGCGATGGCCGACGTGGCGGATGGTCGCTCCGGCGAGGACGATCGAGTGCTCGACCTCGGCTCCCTCGATCTGGACATGCTCGCCGATCGCCGTGTAGGGACCGACGAAGGCGTCGAGGAGCACCGCTCCGGCCCCCACCACGGCGGGTCCCCGGATCGTCGTACGGTCCACGACGGCGCTGGGATGGATCACCACTCGGCCGACCGCTCGAGAGCTCGATACCTCGGCTCCGGCCACGTCGCGCTCGAGCGCGTCGAGCACGATTCGATTGCCCTCGAGCAGCTCGTCGACGTCGTCGCGGTAGGACCAGCACTCGGCGGCCCGGCGCACCGTCAGGCGCCCGCCCGCCGCCACCAGTGCCCGCGCGAGATCGGTCACCGAGCGCAGACGGCCCGGTCGCTCGCCCTCATCGACGTCGGCGGCCCGCTGCAGCGCGGAGGGGGTGAGGAGGAACGCCGGAGCGTTCCGCTCTCCGGTGTGCGGAAGCCCCGGAGTGCCCGCGAGGCGCAGCGGCGCGGCGTCGCCGACCTCGTCGAGTGGACCGGCCGCGACGAGCAGGCCCATCTCGGCCCGGTCGACCGCGCAGGCCTCCAGAAGCGGCTCGAGCGGGGAGAGCAGCAGCGAGTCGGCACGATGCACGAGCGCGGAGGCGCCGTCGAGGAACGGCCGCGCGGTGAGGAGGGCTTGGATCATCGAGGAATCCCTCGGCACCTCGATGACCTCGACCCCGAGCTCGCCGACCGCGGGAAGCGCGTCAGGCGAGGCCACCACCGCGATGTCCGGCACTCCGGCGGCGCCCAGGGCCTCGAGCCCGTACTGCACGAGCGGCCAGTTGCCGATGGGGAGGGCTAGGGGCGGGCGCCCGGCGATCGTCTGGGCGAGCTCGCCACCCGGTAGGCCGGCGGCGAGGATGATTCCCTTGAGCTTGCTCACGGCCACTCAACGCCACGAGGGCGCCGGAGCTTTCAGCGGGCGGAGGGCAAAGGCTCAGGCGTCGCCGGTCAGCGGCTCGAATCGCGCCTCGGAGAGCTCGAAGCCGGGCGCCTCGCCGAACTCGCGCGACATGCGCGCCTTGAAGCTCGCGTAGCGCCGGGAGGCCTCCGTCCTGCGACCCTGGGCGACCCACACGGCGAGGAGGGAGCGCTGCGTGTCGACGTCGAAGGGCTCCATCTCGGCCAGCCGCTCGAGCGCCACCGCCGCCGCCGGCAGGTCCGGGCGGCGGAGAAGCAGAGCGATGAGCTCGCGTAGCGCGGCGGCGGCGAGCGCGCGCAGCCGGTCACGCTCCGCATAGGCCCACTCGGCGTAGGGCTCGTCGGAGACGAGCTCGCCCCGGTAGAGCGAGAGCGCGTGCTCGAGGCGCTCGCTCGCCGCCTGTCCCTCTCCGCGCCCCGCGGTGGCCAGGCCGTCGCGGACGGCGGCCTCGAAGTCGTCGGCGTCGATGCGCACGTGGCGGCGGTCGAGCGCGTAGCCGCCCTGGACCGTGACGACGAAGGCCGATCGAGTGCCGCGGACTCGGGCGGGCTCGAGCCGCTGGCGGAGCGCGTGCATGAAGTGGCGCACGTTGTTCACGCTCTGGCGGCCGCCGTGTGGCCACAGCGCCTCGGCGATCTCCTCCGCGTGCACCACGCGATTGCGCTCGCACACGAGGTACTTGAGCATCTGGCCTGGACGCTGCTGCAGCCACTCCCCCCCGAGGGGGGTCTCGCACGAGTCGATCCGCGTGCGGCCGAACGCGCTGATGGAGAGCTGCGGTCCGTTCAGCCAGTGCGGGTCGGACCGGCGGCGGCGGTCGCGCGTGTCGCCGGGGCGCAGGTGGAGCACGACCCGACGGTCCTGCAGGGCGGCGGCGGTGACCCAGAGCGCGGAGACGCCCCCTCCGGGCGCCGTGTCGATCCGGATCTCGGGCAGCGCGCCCTCGACCGAGCGGGCCCGCTCGGCCAGGCACCCCTGCTCGCACGGTCCCCCCGGAACACGGCAGGAGAAGAGCTCGCGACAGTGGGAGGGCGGGCCGCCGCGCTCGAGGTCCCAGAGGAGCCGCACCGCGGCCTGGTTGGCGCTCTGCACGCGGCCGTCGGGGCCGAGCACCACGATCCCGTAGGGCAGGCCGTCGAGTATCTCCCCGGCGTGCGCCCCGTGCTGGATCGGTTGCTGATGGCGGGTGGTCATGGCGAGCTCGGGCACCGGCGATCGTCGCGGGTGCGCACCACGATCATCGGCCTGAGCGTGACGATTACTTAGACGCGTCGACAAATCACCAGCTAATCGTCGGCCAAATCGTGACCCGACGTGGCCCCCGTACGGTGCCACTCAGCACCTGGGAAGAAGCTGGCGAGCCTCCCGTCGAGACGGCGGACAGCGCGCCACGAGGAGAAGGGGATAGGAATGGATGCCGTCGCCTCACGTTACGCCGGACTCAGCGAGGGTCGCTTTCACCGCAAGGCCAAGCTCGACAGCGACCTGCGCGAGGGAGAGCTCTCGGGTGCCATCGCGCGCGCCAAGCAGGGCGACCGCGCCGCCGTGCGCTACCTCTACCTGCGCTACGCGGACAACGTCTACGGCTACGCGCGAAGCATCGTGCGCGACGAGCACGACGCCGAGGACGTCACCCAGCACGTGTTCGCCCGGCTCATGATCGCGCTCGAGCGCTACGAGCAGCGGGCCGTGCCGTTCAGCGCGTGGCTGCTGCGCATCACCCACAACGCGGCGATTGATCACATGCGCCGGCGCCTGGCGGTGTGCGAGGACCCGCACGCGGTCGACGAGCGTGACGAGGATCGCTCGCACGAGCTCGCGCAGACGCTGCGCTCGGCGCTCGAGGAGCTTCCCGAGATCCAGCGCCAAGTCGTCGTCATGCGCCACATGGGCGGCTACTCGCCGAGCGAGATCGCTCTCGCGCTCGATCGCTCCGAGGACGCCGTGCACGGGCTGCACCACCGCGGGCGGCGGGCCCTCCGCCAGGCGCTGACCCGGGCGGGCGCCGCGCCGATGGCCGCGGCGGCGTAAGGCTACCGCGGGGGAGGGCTGGGATCGGAGCTCGCCGAGGCGGGACCGACGGCGGCCGGCACCGGGGCCGGCTGGCCGGCGGCAGGCGGATTGCCCCGGTGATCGGCCCCGGAGGCCGGCGTCTCGCCTGACGCCGGCTTGTCAGACGGCGGTGGCCTGTCGCCCGATGTGGGCTTTCCCCCGCCGGGAGAGACCGTGGAGCCGCCCGGACCACCCGAGGACCGACCACCCGAGGTTTGGTCCCCGGTGTTGGCCGGCGGTAGAGGGGTAGCGGGGCCGGTGAGCGTCGTCGGCGGTAGGGCCGGCGTCCCCGACGGGCGGGTCGAGGGGCTCGTCGGAGAGGTGGCCTTGGTGGGACCCGACGGCGAACCGGCCAGCGGAGAGGGGGAGTGGCCCGCGGACGGGGCCGTCCCCGGCAGAGCGGGCGCCGGCGGGAGCCCGGCGACGGTCGGCGCCGCGAGCGTCGCGAGCGCCACGGGCCGATCTGCGGTCACGGCGGCAGGCGCCCCGGGAGTCCTCGACACGTGGTGAGACCCGCCGCCGGTCACGACCTCCGCGCCGCCGGCGGTGACCACGGCGACACAGACCACGGCCGCCACCTTCGTGGCCGCGGCGGACACGATGCCGACCGAGACCACCCCGCCGCCGCCGGCCGCCGCACCGCCACCGGCCGCCGCACCGCCGCCGGCCGCCGCGCTCCCCCCGCCGAGGAGCTTGGCCAGGACCGCGGCCGGCAGGCCCACCGGGGGCACGAGCGCAGCGAGGTTGTGCGAGGCGCTGCGGAGCTCGCCGCGATATGCGCGGCAGGACGGGCAGTCGCGCAGGTGGCGGCGAGCGAGGGAGCTGGCGCGCTCCCCGCCGTCGTGGGCCACGGCGAGCTCCCCGCGGATGTCGGCGCACGCCGCGTCGCGGGCTTCGGCGGCCTGGGCCAGACCCATCCGCGCCCGGACCAGGAGGGACTTGACCGCGGGCACGCTCGTGCCGAGCGCATCCGCGGTCTCGACGTAGGAGAGCCCGTTCAGCTCGCGCATGAGCAGCGCCGAGCGCTGCTGCTCGGGCAGGCGGCGCACGTCGACGACCAGGCGCTGCAGGCTCTCGCGGCGCACCGTCTCGGCCAGCGGATCGGCCTCCGGAACCCGGATGATCGACATGACCTCGGGCGAGGGCGGCACGGGCCGGCGCAGCTCGTCGACGCAGCGGTTGTGCGCGACCCGGTAGAGCCACGCGCGCAGCGAGATCTCGTGGTCGGAGCCGCGCAGCGCCCGGTACGCGCGCACGAAGACGTCCTGCAGCGCGTCCTCGGCGTCGGGACGGGACCCGGCGAGCATCTGACGCACGTAGCCGAAGAGCCGCGCGCGATAGCGGTCGTGGATGGCCCGGAAGGCCTCCTCGTGCCCCGCCCGGAAGAGGCTCACGAGCTGCTCGTCGGAGCGCAGCCTCAGCAGCGGTGGAGAGAGGCAGCGGCGCGCTCGGCCGAGGCCGGCGGGGGCTTGGAGAGCGGAGGCTTCCACGTCGAGGTCTCAGGTCACTGTAACGCCGTGAGAAACGGAAGGTAACGAACACCGACCATGTTCATCGGCCGCGCTACTGGACTCGACGAGCGGGGAGCGTGATCACGAGCGCGAGGGCGAGTCCATCCGGCGCTTCGAGGCGCGCGACCCGCCCCCGGTAGGCTCAAGGACGCGATGGATCCGGCCTCGGGCATCGGCATGGCGGCTGCGGTCCTCGCGGGGCTGGTCTCCTTCCTCTCCCCCTGTGTCCTGCCCCTCGTGCCCGGCTACCTGTCCTCCGTTGCGGGCGTCGCTCCCGGCGAGCTCGACCATGCGGGCGCGCGCCGCGTGCTCGCTCCGAGCCTGCTCTTCGTGCTCTCGTTCTCGTCGATCTTCGTGCTCGCCGGGCTCTCGGCCACGGCGATCGGCTCGACTCTCAACGATCACCGGGACCTCCTCGAGAAGGTCTCGGCCTTCTTCATCATCGCCCTCGGTCTCTTCTTCCTGCTCACGCCGTTCGTCCCGCGGCTGAACCGCGAGTGGAGGGTCGACGGCCTGATGCGGCGCGCGGGCCGCGGGGGTCCGCTCGTGGCCGGGGCGGCGTTCGCCGTGGCCTGGACGCCGTGCATCGGACCGACCCTGGGCGCCATCCTCACCGCCGCCGCCGCCTCGCGGTCCGAGGGCCGCGGTGCGCTCCTGCTCGCGAGCTACTCCGCCGGCCTGGCCGTCCCCTTCATCGCGACCTCTCTGTTCTTCGGCTACATGACGTCGGCCTTCGAGCGAGTCAAGCGCCACTACCGCGCCGTCGTGGCCGTCGGAGGGATCGTGCTCGTGGGCATGGGCGTCCTCATCCTCACCGGAGAGTTCGCGGCGCTCAACCGGGAGGCTCAGCAGCTACTCCCGGCGCTCAACTGAGCTCCGGTGAGGCGGCCTAGCATCCTGAGTGGCGCGGTTGGTCTTAGGGGCCCCTAACGTGCTATGTTCGCCGGGCGTCGCCTTCCACGGCGCCCCTCAAGACTGAGTCGCAGCCCTTGTCCTTCGCGCAGACCGTCGCCCTCGGAGCCCTCGCCGGGTTCACCATTTACCTCGGCCTGCCCATCGGGCGTCTGCGGCTCCTCTCCCAGCGCGGCCGCGTGGCGCTCGCGATGTTTGCGGTCGGCGTCCTGGCCTTCGTCTTCGTCGACGTCGGCGAGCACGCGCTCGGGATCGTGGAGGAGGCGGTGGGCAAGCTCAAGGGCGCCCATCCCCAGGGCTCGCTCGCCGAGGCCATCGGGCTCGCTCTGGTGCTCGCCGCCGGATTCGGCGCCGGAAGCGCTGGGCTCGCCTTCCTCGAGCGGCGCATGCGGCCGGTCGGACTGCGCCGCCCGCCCATCGCCGGCGGCTCCTCGGCCGCGGTGCTCCCTCAGGGACACGGCGAGTCGCTGGCCGACGAGGCAGAGCTGGCGCGCCGGCGCGCGCTGCGGACGGGCCTGACGATCGCCGCGGCCATCGGCATGCACAACTTCGCCGAGGGCCTGGCCATCGGCGTCTCGGCCCGGGCGGGCGCGATCAGCCTCGCCACCGTCCTCATCATCGGCTTCGCCCTGCACAACGCGACGGAGGGCTTTGGCATCGTCGGCCCGCTCGGCGATGTGAAGCCCTCGTGGCGCTGGCTCGGGCTCGCGGGCCTGATCAGCGGAGGACCCACGTTCCTGGGGTCGATCGTCGGCTACAACGTCACGAGCCAGCCCCTCGAGCTCGCCTTCTACGCGCTCGCCGCCGGCGCCATCCTCTATGTGATCGGCGAGGTGTGGAACGGGATGCGGCGCTACGGGCACCGCGAGCTCGGCCTGACGCTCCTCACGCTGGGCTTTGTCGTGGGGGTGGTGACCGATATGGTCGTCGCCTACGGCGGCGGCTGACCTGACGGCCGCATAGCGGCCGTCAGGCGGTGTCCTCGGTCGCTTGCGTGCTTGCGCACGCGGCGCTCCCTGCGTCCTTGCCTGACTTGCTCTGCGGCCGTCAGGCCGGTTGCGGTCGATCCGCGCGCTCTGCGGCCGTCGGGCCGGTTGGCGAGATGGGGTAGCGGGACTTTCTGTCCACGCGGCACGCTCGAGATGGATGGTGGACAGTTGTTCCCGCTGGGCGGGAACTTCTGTCCATGCGACGCCGTGGCGGTCGGTGGTGGACAGTTGTTCCCGCCGGTTCTCGACGCCGCCCGTCTCCTCACCCTGCTTGGATCCGTCGGGGACGACACCCCTCCTTGCCCGTCCCGCCCGTCAGTGCTCGTGAGCGTGCTCGTCCTCGAGCCCCTGCTCGTGGAGGTGGGGATGGGAATGCACGCGATCTCCGTGGCGATGCTCGTGATCGTGCTCGGTGTGCTCGTGATCGTGGGCGGCATGGGGGTGCGTGTGCGCGACCTCTCCGTGCTGGTGCTCGTGGGCGTGGACCTGCTCGTGGTCGGGATCGTCGTGGGTCATACGGCCTCCTTCGTGGCGGTGGAGGGCCGCCGCGCACCGCGCGCAGAGGCCGAGGATGGGGAAGTGGGAGAAGCGGGCCTCGTACCCGAACCGCGTCCGGATGTGATCCCGGATCAAATCGAGCTCGCCCGACGGCACGGTCAGCACCTCGTCGCAGCGCTCGCAGGCCAGGTACTCGCGCTCGATCCCGGCCAGCGCGTAGAGGCCGGGGCCGTGCCCGAGGTGCACGTGGCGCACGACGCCGAGCTTCTCGAGCCGCTCGAGGTTACGGTAGACGGAGGGCAGGTCGGAGGTCAGGAGGCGACCGTCGAGGCCGGCGGCGAGGCGCTCGGCCGACACGGGACCCTCGGCCGCGAACAGGGCCTCGAGAAGCACTCGCCGCGCCGCCGAGATCCGGCATCCGGCTCGCCGCAGGGTCTCGACGGCTTCGTCGAGGCTCGTGAACGCGACGCGGGGAGGATGGGGGGCGACCGTCATCGCGCTACGCAGGCTCCCCCCCCAGCTTCGCCGACCACTTCTCCTCGATGTGCGCGAAGCGCCAGACGCCGAGCGCGATCGCCCAGGTCACCACGAACAGTGCGACGATGCCGTAGCCCACGAGGTTGAGGTCGAGGTTGGAGACGAAGTCCCACGGCTGACCGGTGAGCCCCAGCTTGTCCGCGAAGACCGCCATCAGCTCGATCGTCCCGATCAGGAGGGCGACGGCGACCGACAGCGCCGTGATCGTGATGTTGTAGAAGATCTTGCGCACCGGCTTGGAGAAGGCCCAGCCGTAGGCGAAGTTCATGAACGCGCCGTCGATGGTGTCCAGCAACGACATCCCCGCCGCGAAGAGGACCGGTAGGCACAGGATCGCGTAGATCGGAAGGCCGCCCGCGGCGGCGGTCCCGGCGACGGCGAGAAGAGCGATCTCGGTCGCGGTGTCGAAGCCCAGCCCGAAGAGGAGCCCCACCGGATACATCTGCCACGGCTTGGTCACCGCGCGCGTGGCCCTTCCGTAGAACCGGTTCATGAAGCCCCGTTTGTTGAGCTGATCCTCGAGCTCGGCCTCGTCGAAGTGTCCCTGGCGCATGCGCCGGAAGATCTTCACGATGCCGATCAGGACGAGCAGGTTGAGGATCCCGATGATGAACAGGAACGTCCCGGACACGCTCGGTCCGATCAGGCCCGTGGCCTTGTGCAGGGTGGAGCTGTCGCTCTTCACGGCACCGCTGAGCCCCTTGATCCCGATCGCGAACGCCGCCGCCAGCGCAAAGACGATCGTCGAGTGGCCGAGCGAGAAGAAGAAGCCGACGCTGAGCGGGCGCTGGCCGTCGGTCATGAGCTTGCGGGTGGTGTTGTCGATCGCCCCGATGTGATCGGCGTCGAAGGCATGGCGCATGCCCAGCGTGTAGGCCGTGATGCCGACGCCCAGGCCGAACACGCCGCTGCCGCCGAGGCTGAAGTGGCCGGGCAGCACGAACGCGATGAGGGTGACGAAGCCGACGACGTGCAGACCGAGGACCACCGCCGCGAGCACGAGGGCTCGTCTCCACTCCTGCGGCGTCAAGGCGGTCTTGACACGGGCCCGGCGTGAGACGGCGACACTGGTGGCCATGCGGCGGCTCCTCTCTCGGTGTGGCTTTCCCCACCCGGGCAAGCCCTCGGCCGCGAGGCTACTGAGGCGCCCCTCACTATTGCAACTCGATCGTAGTATGTGGGGCGGCGAGGTGCGCGGCCGCTACCGCCGTCTGGCCGTAGGCGATGCCTCCGTCGCCGGGGGGGAGGCGCTCCGGGGTGAGCACGCGCAGCCCTGCGTCGAGGAGCTCGGCGGCGGTCCGCTCGAGCAGCAGCCGGTTCTGGAAGACGCCGCCCGAGAGCACCACGGTCCGGATCCCGTGACGCTCCGCGGCCACCGCGCACGCCCGCGCGGTGGCGTGCGCGAGCCCGGCGTGGAAGCGCGCGGCGATGGTGGGCGCCCCGACGCCCGCGTGCGCATCGCGGGCGACGTGCTCGACGGTCGGGCGCGCGTCGAGCTCGATGCTCGCTCCCTCCGTGACCTCGAGGGGATAGACGCCCCGCTCGCGGGGATCGGCGGCGGCCTCGAGCTCGATCGCCGCCTGCCCCTCGTAGCTCACGGTCGGCCGCAGGCCGCAGAGCGCGGCGACCGCGTCGAACAGTCGCCCGACGCTCGTCGTCTCCGGAGCCACCACGCCGCGAAGCGCCAGTCGCGCGATGGCGCGCCAGCGGTCGAGCGCGACGGCGCCCGCGAGCGTCGGCGGCAGCGGCGGCTCCCGGCCGTGGACGGAGACGAGCCAGGCGCAGGCCATGCGCCACGGCTCGCGGATCGCGCGCTCACCGCCCGGGAGCCGCACGGAGCGCAGATGGCCCGCGCGCTCGCAGCCCGCGAGGCCGCCGACGAGCAGCTCCCCGCCCCACACCGCGCCGTCCGAGCCGTAGCCGGTGCCGTCGTAGATGGCGCCCACGGCCGGCCCCACCTCATCGTGCTCGGCCAGGCAGGCCGCGAGGTGAGCGTGGTGGTGCTGGACGCCGACGAGGGTCACGTCCTCGCGCGCGCGCGCGTAACCCGTCGAGAGGTAGTCGGGATGCAGGTCGTGGGCGACGACCTCGGGCTCAACGGCGAAGAGGCGCTCGAAGTGCGCGACCCCTTCCTCGAAGGAGCGAAGCGTCTCGTAGTTCTTCAGGTCCCCGATGTGGTGGCCGACCCACGCTCGCGCGCCCTTGGCCACGCAGAACGTGCTCTTGAGCTCGGCTCCGCACCCGAGCACGGGGCGCTCGGCGGCCACCGGAAGCTCGAGGCTCGCCGGCACGTACCCGCGCGAGCGTCGCAGCACGAGCGGGCGTCGCGGGCCGACCCGCACCGCGCGCACCACCGAGTCGTCCGTTCGGATGTGAATCGGGCGATCGTGGACCAGGAAGAGGTCGGCGATCGGCCCCAGGCGAGCGAAGGCGTCCTCGTCGCGGTAGGCGATCGGCTCGTCCGAGACGTTGCCGCTGGTGAGGACGAGCGGCGCGCCCACATCCTCCACGAGGAGGTGGTGCAGGGGGGAGTAGGGGAGCATGAGCCCGAGCTCGCGCGCGCCCGGAGCCACCGCCTCGGCGACGGGCGCCTCGGGGCGGCGCGGCGCGAGGACAATCGGCCGCGCCCGCTCGAGCAGCAGGGCCTCCTCCTCGGCGCCGAGGACGGCGAGCTCTCGGGCCGCCCGCGGGTCCGCCACCATGAGGGCGAAGGGCTTGTCCTCGCGGTGCTTGCGCGTGCGCAGGCGCTCCACCGCCGCGGCGTCGTCGGCGCGACACGCCAGGTGGTAGCCGCCGAGCCCCTTGACGGCGAGGACGGCCCCGGCCAGCAGAGCGTCCGCGGCGGCGCGCACCTCATCCCCCGCCGGCTCCGGCGCGAGCTGACGGCCCGCGCCGTCGAGAAGCCGCGCCGATGGCCCGCACGCGGGGCACGCGTTGGGCTGGGCGTGGAAGCGGCGGTCGAGCGGGTCCTCGTACTCCGCCCGGCAGCGCTCGCACATCTGAAAGCCGGCCATCGTGGTCAGCGGCCGGTCATACGGGACTCCGCGGATGATCGTGAACCGGGGACCACAGTTCGTGCAGTTCACGAACGGATACCGGTACCGGCGGTCGGCGGGATCGAAGAGCTCGGCGAGGCAGTCGGCGCACGTCGCGCTGTCGGGAGACACGAGCGCTGCCGGCTCGCCGGCGCGAGCGCTCTGCAGGATGCGAAACCCGCCGACTCCGGTCGGCGCGACCCGCTCGTGGCGGATGCCCTCGACGGCGGCGAGCGCCGGCGCCTCATCGGCCAGTCGCGCGAGGAAGCGCTCGATGCCGGCGTCCTCGCCCTCGACCTCGAGCAGGACGCCGCGCTCGTCGTTGAGCACGAAGCCGTCGAGCTCGAGCTCGGTGGCGACCCGGTAGACGTGGGGGCGAAAGCCGACTCCCTGCACGGTGCCCTCCACGCGCGCTCGCACGCGACGCCGGGGGGCGTCCGTGGCCACTGAACTACTCCTGTGGTCGGCGCCGGCCCTCGGAGAGGACGAGCCCGTAGAGCAGGTGGTCGACCGCCAGCGCTCCCCGCTCGACGAGCCGCAACTGCCGTGCCTGGGAGAGCCCCAGCGCGGGCGCGAGCACGAGTTCGAAGCCAAGCCACGTAAGCAGGCCGTAGGCGGGACCCGCCCATACCCGACCGCGGAGCGCGTCGGGGAGCAGGCCGAAGCCCGCGCCGGCCACCGCGCCGAAGCTCCAGTGCCCGAGCTCCACCACGGGCCGTCGGCGCTTGCGCGGCACCCGCCGGAGCACTCCGCGCGCGCGCCGCTGCTTCGCGATCGCCTGCGGCGGCGTCTGCTCGACGATGCCCAGATCGACCGTGAAGGTCCGCATCCCCGTCATCGCCATCGCCGCGATCACGCCCCGAAGGCCCGAGTGGGCGACGTCCGTACCGAGCTTGCCTTCGCTCATGCGTCGCCTCGGGCTGCGCCGGCGAGCTCGACGAGCTCGCGCAGCACGTGGTAGGCGCTCGCCTGCGCCTCCTGGATGCGCGGCACGTGCTCCGAGCGCGTGACGAGCACGTGGTCGGCGAGCTGCTCGTCGGCGATCCGACCGCCGTCGTAGCCGACCATGGCAATCGTCATGAGGCCTCGGCGCCGGGCCTCGGCGAGCGCGGCGATGACGTTGGCCGAGCCTCCACTCGTCGAGAGCGCGAGCACGACGTCGCCCGGACGCCCGTAGGCGATGATCTGGCGGGCGAAGATCGCCTCGGTGCCGATGTCGTTGGCGATCGCGGTGATGATGCTGGAGTCCTCGGTGAGGTCGAGCGCCGGGCGCGCCGGCCACTGCAATATAGGGGTGCGGAAGTCGGCCACGGCGTCCATCGCGTCGGTGGCCGAGCCGCCGTTGCCGAGCGCGAGCAGCTTACCTCCGCTCTCGAAGGCCGTGCGCAGCTCATCGGCCGCGGCGAGGAGCGTGTCGCGGCCCTCGCAGAGCATCCGGGCACGCAGCGCGCCGATGTCGGCGGCCTTGATGAGCACGGAGGAGCGCACGTCGGCGAGCACGGCCTCGAGGTCGGTCTCCTGCTCGCCCAGGAAGGGATAGAGGAAGCTCGAGGCGCCCGTGTCGTGCACCGGCTCGCTCGTGCGACCGTCGAGCAGGCCCCGGTGCTCGAAGAAGACGTGGACGAGCTCCCACAGCACGTGATAGAGGGTCTCGGCAAGCTCCTGGCGCACGAACGGGTCCTCGACGCCCGGCTCGAAGTCCCACTCTGCGCCGGCCGGGGAGAAGGCGATGGTCAGGGATCCGCGCGCCCGCGCCGCGGCGAGGGCGGCGGCGGTCTCATCGTCACCCTCCTCGGTCCCGAAGGCGATGGCGACGTCGTCGGGCTCGACCACGAGCGCCACCTGGGCCTCGAGCGGTCCGCCCTCGGCCGCCATTCCGATGGCGGGCAGCGCGCGCTTGCCCACGATCACCGGGTGGACGAACTCCACCGCGACGTGGCGCACGTCGGAGCGCGCGGCGGGGGAGCGCCCGAAGGCCACGAGCCGGCCCCCCCGCGCGAAGCGCTCGGCCATGCGATGGCAGAGGCGGGCGATCCGCTCCGCCTCGGCCTCGAAGAACCGCTCGTTGGCCTCCGTCCGGCGCTCGAGCAGCTCATCGACGCGGTCGGTGAGCGACCGGGTCGAGGAGGCGCTCGAGCTCACGCCGGCGCCGCGGTGCGCGCGCGCAGCTCGAGCAGCCACTCGCGCCATCCCTCGATCCCCTCGCCCGTGCGCGCGCTCACCAGCATGCGCGGGACCCCGGGGTGCACCGCATCCAGGTGGTGCTCGAAGAGCTCGAGGTCGAACTCGAGGTGCTCGAGCAGGTCGATCTTGTTGATGAGGACGAGCTCGCACTGGCGGAACATCAGGGGGTACTTGAGCGGCTTGTCCTCGCCCTCGGTGACCGAGGAGACCATCACCCGCACGTCCTCCCCGACGCGGAACTCGGCCGGGCAGACGAGGTTGCCGACGTTCTCGATCACGAGCAGGTCGAGCTCCTCGAGCGGCAGCGCGGGGAGCGCCGAGCGGACCATGTTCGCGTCGAGGTGGCACTCGCCCCCGAAGCCCGCGTCCGTGTTGAGCTGGGTCACCGGTATGTGCAGCCCGGCCAGCCGGTCGGCGTCCAGGGACCCCTGCACGTCGCCTTCGAGCACCCCCGCGCGCACGCCGCCGGGCAGGTCGGCGAGCGCGCGCTCGAGCAGCGTGGTCTTGCCCGCTCCCGGGGCGCTCATCAGGTTGACCACGGTGAGCTCGTGGCGGTCGAAGTCCCCGCGGTTGGCCCGGGCGATCGTGTTGTTGGCGTCGAGTGCGTCCTCGACGACCCTCACCTTCGTTCGATGCATGTCTCTCCGTTTCGGGGAAGGTCGAGCGGCTTCTCGCCCTACATGGACTTGATGTTCATGTACCTCTGCAGCTCGGGCCTCTGGGTCACCAGCACGGACACGATCAGGGCCAGGAGGCCCAGCAGCGTCACCTTCTGCACGGCGGGTGTGATGTGGATGTCGCTCATTGCGGTTGCGCCTTCCCTTCGGGTTGCTCGTTTGACAGGAGCTCGGCCAGCAGACCGTCCACCACGCGCACCGCCTCCGCGACGGCGGCGCGCACGGGCTCGGAGAGCTCGACCACGATGTCCTCTTCCTCTCCAGTCATGACCGTCGCGGGCTCGCACCCGACGACGATCACCCGGCTCGGCATGGGCCCGAGCTCGCCCGCCAGGGCGAGCACCTTGACCGGGTCCATGCCGTGCGCCTCGGGAACCGCTCCCTCGGCCTCGGGGTCGGCCTCGATGACGTAGAGGGTCCCCGGCGCCTGCCCGCGGGGCGTGGCGTCGACAAAGACGGCGACATCGTAGTCGGCGAGGGCGTAGGCGAGGTCCATGCCGCGGATGCCGAAGTCCTCGACGTGCACGCCGGCGGGGAGCTCCCGGCGCGCCAGCCGGTCGGCCACGGCGACGCCGAAGCCGTCGTCGCCGAGAAAGACGTTCCCGATGCCCGCGACCAGCACTCGCGGCCCGGTGGGGGCCGGCGCGGCCTCGGCCGGGCCGAGTGGCTCGACCTCGTCGAGGGAGAAGAAGAAGCGGTGCCCGGGCTGGCGCAGCTCGCCGAGGTCGCGGCCCGGATCGTCCTCGATCGTCACCGCCAGGTGCACCCCGTCCTCCATGTCGCTCTCGATCGCGTGGATGATCGCGGTGCGACCGGCGAGAGCCAGGTCGAAGATGTCGCCCTTGGCGCGCGGCGCGAGGCGCACGCGGCTGCCGCTGCGCAGCTCGACCCCGGCGACCATGACCGAGTCCGGGCCGGGTCGCTCGAGCTCCTCCCAGTAGCTGCGCGGATCGGTCATCGCGCCATCCCGAACTCACGGACCGCGCCGTGCAGGCGCATGAGCTGCTCGGGCGTGAGCGCCTCGGTGCGCTCGAGGATCTCGCGGGTCCGCGGGTCCGCGTCGCGCATGTCGCGCCTCTCCTCCTCGGTCATGGTGAGGATGTTGAGCACGAGCATCTGGTCGATCTCCCCCCCGTCGAAGAGGTCGCCCGGGCTCTCGGGGGCGATCTGCGGATAGTCGGGAAGGATCATCGCCGAGGAGAGCAGGGTCCCGCGCTCGCCCTCGTCCCCGACGAGCACGGGCCAGGCGCCCTCGTTCTGGCAGTCGCCCGCGGCCGCGGCCCGGGTCTCGGGCGGGTCGGTCAGCGAGACGAACTGCCCACCCTCCGCGCGCAGGACCGTGTGGGTGGAGCAGAACGTCTGCCGCAGAGCGTCCTCGCGGTCGCCCTCCCGCCACGGGCTCGTGTTCGCGATGCGGGCGGTGAGCCGGAAGAGACCGGGCTCGAGCCGCTCCGCCGCTACCTCGACCGATCCGCTGAGCGTGCGCCAGCTCCGCGCGACCGCGCCGGCCCGCCGGCCCGCGGCGTCCTCGAGGTCCTCCTGCCGGGTCGCGGCGGGGATGGAGATCTCGGCGCGGGCGGAGGGTTCGCGGAGCTCCCCGAGCGAGAGCGGACCGACGGCGATCTCCCGCTCGGTGGCCTCGTCCCAGGACAGGTGGCGCTCCTCGCCGATCTCGAGCTCCTCCACGGGCTCGAGGCGGCCTTGCGCGTCGGCCTCGAGGACCTGGCGCTCGACCACGTGGAGGAAGCGCACCCGGACGTCGAGCGTCGTCTGCTCGTCGCCCTCGAGCAGGACCTGCGTCTGCATCGTGCACGGGTCATCGACCCCGCCGCGGCGGGCGCTGTGGGCCTCGGGATAGATGCCTCCGAACGTCCAGCGCTGCTGGTTCTTCATCGCCGACTTGCGGTAGGGCCAGAGGACGTAGCCCTCGTAGAGCACCGCGTCGGCGATCCGGCGCACCGGGTCCACGGCTAGCCCTCCTCTCCGGCGGCGCGCAGGAGCGAGTCGATCGCGCTCTCCCAGCTCGTCAGCGTGTGCCCCGCCTTGTAGGCGTAGAGCCGGTCGAAGGTGTCCCGGCGCAGCCGCAGCCACGGGCTGTCGGGGAAGTAGCGGTCCATCGTCTCCCGCCACACGCGGGCGGGCAGCCGGTACTCCGCCTCCTGGTCCCAGCCGATCCGCCCCGTCTGCAGCCGGCCGTCGGCGCCGGCGTAGAAGAAGGTGCCGCCGAAGAGGAACTCGATCGGCACCTCGCCGTCCCGGACCGCGTCGAGGTACTTGGTGGCGGTCACCTCGAAGTCGTAGGTGACGGGAACCGGGATGTCGACCACGGTGCTGCCCTCGAAGGGGGGGACGACCAGCGTCACCCTCATCCAGGGCAGCGTGCGCAGCGTGTTCGCCCACTGGTGCGACGCGCCGAAGATCTCGACGAGCCGCTCCTCCGTGGCGGTGTCGTAGGAGCGCCGCCTTGCGGGGATCTGGATCTGGGTCTCGAGCATGATCGAGCGGATGGGCTCGCCGCGCACGCTCTCGATGCGCAGGGCAAAGCGCAAGGAGGGCGCGGCGGCGTACCCGAGCGTCCCGCCGTCCTCGATCTGGAAGTCGAGGCGCGGCGGGGAGCCGACCTCGGGGAGCGCCCCCGGGCGCGTGGCTGCCATCCGCCGCCGCTCGTCCTAGGCCGGAGAGAGGTTGGGCATCCGGGGGTCGATCGGCCCGTGCATGTTGGGGTTCACGCCCGTGGACGCCGCGGCCGTGCGAGTGCCGTCGGGGTTGTGTCCCACCTGGCTCTCGTAGTTGCCCGTCGCGTTGCCCGTCTTGGTGCCGGGGACGTGCGTGGGCTGCGCCATCTTCGTGTCCTTCTTCCCGACCTTTATCTTCGCCATGTAGCCTCCTGGATGCCGTCGGCGCTGATGTCCGCGGCGCTCGTTGGTTTACGGCCATCCTCCCTGCTCCCGGGACGGGAGCGCGCGTCGAGCCCCGAGAAGAACCGATCGATCTCGCCCCAGACCTCCTTGCCGCCGCTGAGCCCGCGCCAGCGGGTCCGGATGAGCCCGACGAGCGAGTAGCACTCGTCGATGGGCACGAGCCAGTGCTGGCGCGCTCCGCGTGAGCGGTTGACCAGCAGCGCCTCCACGTCGGGCGCCAGCGACCGCAGCACCGGGTTCGCCCGCTCGAGCTCCTGCCACGCCTCGAGCTTGAGGAGCGACTCGGTGGGACCCATCGGGCTCGGATAGAAGGCCTGCACCCGCTCGGCCTGCGTGGAGGGGAAGAAGAAGGCCATGTCGACGGGGACGCGCAGGCCGTCCCACAGCGCGTCATCGAGCTCGAGGTCGACGAGGCGCAGCCGGCGGTCGGGGACGAGCTTGTAGTGCCCGCCGCCCGCCGCCCCGCGGTCGAACAGGATCTTGCACGGCTGGCAGGCGCACATCAGCTCCCGCGTCTCGAGATCCATGAGATGGCGGTGCTCGGAGGGGATCGGCGCGCTGCACAGCTCGCAGTACTCCTGGACGGCGGAGGGCAGGGGCTCGGTCGGGGCCTGCGCGAGTCGCCGCAGCCGGGAGGAGCCGAGCGTGCCGTTGGCGCCCACTGCTCTACGCCGTCGCCGCGGAGCCCAGCGCGACCTTGACCAGGCCGGACTCGTCGATCAGGAGCGGGACCGGGTCGAGGTGGAACGCCGGATCGGAGCTCCGGCCCGCCCGGCGGACGTCGTAGTGACGCTCGCACCCGGGACAGACGAGCTCCGCCCCGCTGAGCGCGGCGTCCTCGAGCGACTCCCCGCACTCCGCGCACGGGGGACGGTAGGCGTAGGTGCTGCCGTCGAGCCTCACGAACAGGAGGGGCTCCCCGGAGACGGTCTTCAGCACCGGCCCGCCACCCGGTACCTCGGGCACGCCACCGGCCATCACCCACGCCGGCTGGGGCGCCATGGGCTCGGGAGGCACCGCGGGTGAGACCTGGAGCTGGATCAGCCCCGACCCCGAGTCCGCGGCGAGCTCATCCTGCACCCCGAGCTGGATGAGCCCGGGCCCGGCGGCGGGGACGTGCTCGTACTCGGCGACGCCCTCGGCCTCGATCTCCTCGATCTCGGGGGCCGCCTTGCGGATCGCCTCCTCGATTGCCAGCTTCAGCGTCATCGTGGACGACGGACAGCCGGAGCAACTGCCCTCGAGCCGCAGCTGCACCACCCCGCCGGCGATCCCCACGAGCTCCACGTTGCCGCCGTGGGACTCGAGGTAGGGCCGCACTCCCTCGAGCGCCCCGTGCACGCGCACCTCGACGGGCACGGGATGGAGGTCGTGGAGGAGCAACAGGTGCGAGACCAGCTCGTCGTCGGCCAGCGCCTCCGCGAGCCGGCCGTCGTCGTCGCGCTCGGCGACGACGGCCACGATCCGCTCGAGCCCCTCGCCGTAGAGCTCGAGCATCGCCTGGGCGACCTCGGTCGCCTTGGCGCGTCCGGCCGGGTCGGCGAGGGTGTCGACCTCCTCGAGGAGAGTCTCGACCCTCGCCACCTGCTCCTGTGCCGTCGTGTCGTCCACCGTGCTCGTGCCCCTAGCCGTTCTGGGCGCCGAACATGGGGGAGTGCACCTGCTTGAGCGTCTTGCCCTTGCCCAGGTACATGTGCACTCCGCACGGCAGGCACGGATCGAACGAGCGCACGGCCCGCATGATGTCGATCCCCCGGAACGTGTCGGGCCCGTTCTCCTCGAAGATCGGCTGGCCCATCACCGCGTCCTCGTAGGGTCCGGGCGTTCCGTAGGAGTCCGTCGGGCTGCCGTTCCACGGCGTCGGCGGATAGGGGTGGTAGTTGGCGATCTTCCCCTCGCGGATCACGAGGTGGTGGGAGAGCAAGCCGCGCACTGCCTCGTGGAAGCCGCAGCCGATGGCCTCGTCGGGGACGTCGAAGTTCTCGAAGACCTTCGTGTTCCCCGATCGGACCTCCTGGAGCCCCTGCTCGACGAAGTGCATCGCCATCGCCGCGGAGTAGGCGAGGAAGTAGATCCGCGCGCGGTCGCGCTCGATCGCGTTGGACCACTTCGGCACCTCCCACTCCAGCGTCTGCTCCGGGGTGTTCGGCGTCTGGGGCAGGTTGATCAGCACGCTGTGCCCCGTCGCCTTGACGTAGGGCGTGTCGACCTTCCCGGCCAGCGCCGTGACCCACAGCCGCGCGAGCGGGCCGCCGCCCGTGTCGAGGGCCAGGTAGTCGCCCGTGCGCTTGTCGAACCAGCGCGGGCTCATCACCCACGAGTAGTTGCCCCCGTCGAGCTCGCGCTTCTGCGGCTTGGGGATGGTCGTCTGGTTCCACGGATGGCGCTTGTCGACCGGGTTGCCGAGCGGGTCCTTGGGGACGAAGGTCTCCTCGTTCGCCCAGTCCTCGTAGTAGGAGGAGCCGAGGAGGATGCGGATCCCCAGGTTGATGTCCACCAGGTTCGTGGTCACGAGCTCGCCGTCCACCACGACGCCCGGGGTGACGAACATCTCGTTGCCCCAGTGCTGCATGTTGCGGTAGTCGTAGTCGACGTGCTCGGGGTTGTTGAAGGCTCCCCAGCACCCGAGCAGGATCCGCCGGCGGCCGACCTCCTCGTAGCCCGGCAGGGCCTCGTAGAAGAAGTCGAACACGTCGTCGTTCATGGCGACGGCCTTCTTGATGAAGTCGAAGCACCGCAGGAGCCGCGACAGGTAGTCGGTGAACAGCGTCGGCGTGGGCTGGGTGCCCACCCCGCCGGGATAGATCGTGGAGGGGTGCACGTGGCGTCCCTCCATGAGGCAGATCATCTCGCGACCGATCCGGCTCATGTGGAGCGCTTCCTTGTACGTCTCACCCACGAACGGGTTGTAGGAGCGCATGATGTCGGCGATGGTGCGGTAGCCGTGCGTGTCGGCACCAGGCGCGTCGGTGTTCTCCGCCTTGGCCATCACGCTCGGGTTCGTGTCCCTCACCATCTGCTCGCAGAAGTCCACGAACACCAGGTTGTCCTGGAAGATGATGTGGTCGAAGATGTACTCCGCCGCCTCACCCAGGTTGACGATCCACTCGCCGAGCGGAGGGGTCTTGACCCCGTAGGCCATGTTCTGCGCGTACTGCGAGCAGACGGCGTGGTTGTCGCCGCAGATGCCGCAGATGCGGCTGGTGATGAAGTGCGAGTCCCGCGGGTCCTTGCCCTTCATGAAGATGCTGTAGCCCCGGAACAGGGAGGAGGTCGCCTTGCACGACATCACCTCCCGGTTCTCGAAGTCGATCTTCGTGTAGATGCCGAGGTTGCCGACGATCCGGGTGATCGGATCCCACGACATGTCGACGATCTTGCCTGCCTCCGGCTCCACTCTCTCCCGTACGGCCATCTCTATCCGTCTCCTCTCACTGCCTCGAAGTAAGTTGACTCAGTTGCCCCAGCGCGGCTGGTAGCCCGTGGTGAGCTCGTCGCGGTTATGGCGCCACTTCGTCTCCTCGTTGAGCGTCTTGTTCGTGATGCCGCGGAGCCGCCGGATCAACGACCCGTAGGCGCCCGTCATCGCGGAGGAGACGCTTCCGCCGGGAGGCGCATCCATGAACGGCATGAACTTGTCCGGGAAGCCCGGCATGGTGCATCCGATGCAGATGCCGCCCACGTTCGGGCAGCCGCCGATGCCGGCCATCCATCCCCGCTTGGGCACGTTGCAGTTGACCACCGGGCCCCAGCACCCGATCTTGACCTGGCACTTGGGCGAGTTGTAGTCCTTCGCGAAGTCGCCCTGCTCGTAGTAGCCGGCGCGGTCGCAGCCCTCGTGCACCGTCTTGCCGAAGATCCACTGCGGACGGAGCTGCTCGTCGAGGGGGATCACCGGTGCAAGTCCGGCGGCCTGGTAGAGCAGCCAGGTGAGCGTCTCCATGAAGTTCTCCGGCTGCACCGGGCAGCCGGGGATGTTCACGATGGGCAGCCCGCCGGCCGAGCGGAAGTCCCACCCGAGGTAGTCGGCCAGGCCCATGCAGCCGGTCGGGTTGCCGGCCATCGCGTGGATGCCGCCGTAGGTGGCGCACGTGCCGACCGCCACGACGCCCCAGGCCCGGTGGGCGAGCTGGTCGAGCCACCAGTTGAGGGTGAGGGGCTCGCCGGTGGCCAGGTCGTTGCCGAACGACGTCCAGTAGCCGTCGCCGTTGATGTTCTCGTTGGGGATCGAGCCCTCGATCACGAGTACGAACGGAGCATCGAGCTCGTCGTTGGCCGCCTGGCGGAAGGGCTTGAGGTACTCCTCCCCGCCCATCGACGGGTCGAGGACCTTGTTGTGGAGGTGGACCTTCGGCAGTCCCGGGATCGCGCCGAGGAGCACGTCCTCGATGCCGGGTTGCCCGGCCGCGGTGATGGAGATCGTGTCTCCGTCGCAGCTCATTCCCTCCGAGATCCAGAGGATGTGGACCTCCTCTACACCAGCAGCCGTAGGTGCGTCAGCGGCCATAACCCACTCCTCCGTTCGTCGTCGACATCTCTTCCTCCAGCTCGAGCGAGTCCACCAGCAGCTCCTCGCCCCTGATCACCTGCACATCCAAGCTTCCGCATTGCGCGCACTGCAGCGGGAAGTCCGGGAGCACGCTCTCGGCCGCGCAGCTGCGGCAGATGCCCGCCGCCGGCACGACCTCCATAGCCAGCTCGGCTCCCTCGAGCTCGGTCCCCTGGGCCACCAGCTCGAAGGCGAACTCGAGCGCGGAGGGCACCACCTGGCGCAGGTGGCCCACCTTGAGCTCGATTTTCGCCACCGGGCGGCCGTCGGCGTGCTGGGTCGCGATCCGCACCACCGCCTCCGCAATCGAGAGCTCGTGCACGCGCTCCTCCTCAGCAGATCCGGGGAAGGGGGTCGCCCACGAGCTGGTCCATCACGCGCGTGCCACCGAAGGCGGTCTCCACGAGCACCATGCCGGTCGGCTCGGTCTTAACCTCGCCGATCTCCACCGCCTGCTCCGAGCCCTCCACGGAGCGCAGGGCGGCGAGCGCGGCATTGGCGGCCTCGGGCGCCACGAAGGCCACGAGCTTGCCCTCGTTGGCGACGTACATGGGGTCGATGCCGAGGATCTCCGCCGCTCCGGCCACGACGGGATTGACGGGCACCGCCGCCTCGCGGACGACGATGGCCACCTCCGAGGCGCGCGCGAGCTCGTTGAGCACGGAGGCCACCCCCCCGCGGGTCGCGTCGCGCAGGCAGCGCAGCGCGGGGCCCACCTCCTCGAGCAGCGCGTCGACCGCCGGCCACAGCGAGCGGGTGTCCGACTCGACCGCGGCGTCGAGCTCGAACTCACCGCGGGCGAGCATGATCGCCGTCCCGTGCTCGCCGATCGAGCCCGAGACGATGATGTGGTCACCGGGCCGGATTCCCCGGGGAGACAGGCTGGCGCGGGGATCGATCCGGCCCAGGCCCGTCGTGCACACGTACATCGAGTCGGCATGACCGCGCTCGACGACCTTGGTGTCGCCGGCGACGATCTCCACGTCGGCCGCGCGGGCGGCGGCGGCGATGGCCTCGACCTCGTGGCGCAGCTCCGCGGCGGGAAGCCCCTCCTCGAGGATGAGCGAGAGCGAGAGGGCGAGCGGCCGCGCGCCGGCCATGGCGAGGTCGTTCACCGTGCCGTTGACGGCGAGGTCGCCGATCGAGCCGCCGGGGAAGCGGATGGGCTTGACGACGAACGAGTCGGTGGTCAGGGCGAGGTCGAGCCCGTCCACGGATACGGCGCCGGCGTCGCCCATGTCGGCGCCCGTCCGCGAGTCGAACGCGGGCACGAGGAGTCCCTCGATCAGTCCCTGCGTCGCCCGCCCGCCGGCCCCGTGGGCCATGGTGATCTGGGTGTCGCGGAACTTCGCGCGCTTGGCCCGGGCGGTCTCGATGATCCCGAGGATCTTCTGCTCGCGGTCGGAGACGGTCGTCGGGGCGGAGTCGACGGAGTTGCTCCCCCGCCCCGCGTCCTGAACGGGAGCCTCCGCCTCCGGCCTCGCGTGAACGCTCGGGCTGTGCCCTTCGCTCGTCATACCACCTCCCGCTCGCGGGCGAAGCGGCCGAAGTTGTAGTAGGCCGCGCACGCCCCCTCGGAGGAGACCATGCACGTGCCGATCGGCCGCTCGGGGGTGCACGCCGTGCCGAACACCTTGCACTCCCACGGCTTGATGACGCCCTTGAGCACCTCGCCGCACTGGCACGCCTTGGGGTCGGCGACGCGCACGCCGGGGACCGGATAGCGCCGCTCGGCGTCGAGCTCGGCGTACGCGTCGGAGAGCTTCAGCGCGCTCTGCGAGATGAACCCGAGGCCGCGCCACTCGAAGTGCGGGCGCAGCTCGAAGACCTCGGCCATGACCTCGAGCGCGCGCAGGTTGCCCTCGTAGGGCACGACGCGCTTGTACTGGTTCTCGACCTCGCAGCGCCCCTCGGCGAGCTGGGTGAGGATCATGTGGATCGACTGCAGTACGTCGAGCGGCTCGAAGCCGGCGACCACGAGCGGCTTCTCGTAGGCGGCGGAGATGAACTCGAAGGGACGCGCGCCGACCACGGTGGAGACGTGCCCGGGGCCGATGAAGCCGTCGAGGCGCAGGTCGGGCGAGTCGAGGAGCGCGCGCAGCGGCGGCACGATCGTCACGTGGTTGCACATGCAGAAGAAGTTCGTGACTCCGTCGGCCTTCGCGCGCTTCAGGGTCAGCGCCGTGGAGGGTGCCGTCGTTTCGAACCCGATGGCGAAGAAGACGACGTCCCGGTCGGGGTTCTGCTTGGCGATCCGCAGCGCATCGAGCGGCGAGTAGACCATGCGCACGTCGGCGCCCTCGGCCTTGGCGTCGAGGAGGGTCCCGTCCGAGCCGGGGATGCGCAGCATGTCGCCGAAGCACGTGAAGATCACGTTCGGCTGGTGGGCCATGGCGATGCCGTCGTCCACCCGGCCCATCGGCATGACGCACACCGGGCAGCCCGGCCCGTGAACGAGCTCCACGTTGGCGGGGAGGAGATCGTCGATCCCGTACTTGTAGATGGAGTGGGTGTGGCCGCCGCACACCTCCATGAACTTGTAGTGGCGCCCGGGCTCCACGAGCCCGAGGATCTCGCCCGAGAGCGCCCGCCCGAGCTCGGCGTCGCGGTACTCGTCGACGTACCTCATCGGGCCACGGCCTCCTCTCGAGAAAGGCGCAGGAGCGCCGTCCCCGCGTGGACGAGCACGCTGTCACCGGGGCTGACCGGGCCGACGAGCGCCACCTCCACCGTGCTGCGCGACCCTTCCGGATCCGCGCACAGCGCGAGCTCCCGCGCCTCGTCGACGTCGAGCACGCGCATCTCCACCGCTTCGTCTCCGCACGTGATGCATCCGCCCTGGGGCGCGCACTGAGAGGCGACGGCAGCGGACCGATCCACGTTAGCTCTCGTCCCTCACTCGATCACGCTGGCCTTCAGCTCCTCGAGCTCCTGCTCGTAGTCCGCGCCCATCTCCTCGAGCAGGCGCAGCGTCGCCTTCGCCTCGTCCTCGTCGATCTTCGACATCGCGAAGCCGACGTGGATGAGCACCCAGTCGCCCGGTCCGGCCGAGGAGCCGTCCACGTCGAGCAGGCCGATGCTGACCGTGCGCCGGACGCCCGCGACCTCCACCGTGGCAAGTCGGTTCTGCTCGTCGACGACGTCGACGACCTGACCAGGGATGGCCAAACACATGTCTTTCCGGCCCTCCCTCTCCCGAGTGGGATGCAAACCCGACTGCAAAACCCGACCCGCGGAGTCATATCACCGGTCGAGCGGCGCGACAACCCCCGGTCTTGAATGCTGTCCGGCAGCCGCTCCTCGCGCCGGCGGGCACGCCGCCCCGGCGGCGCACCGCGAGCTCAGATGAACTTGGGGTACAGCGTCATCCCGCCGTCGACGAAGAGGGTGGCCCCGACGACGTACTGCGCCTCCTCCGAGGCCACCCACGCCACGGCGCGGGAGACGTCGGCGACTTCCCCCCAGCGTCCGAGCGGGATCTCCTCCTCCACCGCCGAACGGGCGCCCGGGTCGGCGAGCACGTCGGCGTTGATCGGCGTGGCGATCGCGCCCGGCGCCACGCTCAGCACCCGGATGCCGTGGGGGGCGAGCTCGCGTGCGATGGACTGCGCGAAGAGCTTCTCGCCGCCCTTGGAGGCGCAGTAGTGCGAGAAGCCCTCCCACGGGATCTGCTCGTGGACGCTCGTGATGTTGACGATCGCGCCGCGCGAGCGGCCCGAGGCCGGCGGCTCGGCGGCGAGCATGATCCGCGCCGCTTCGCGCGAGCAGAGGAAGGCGCCCGTGAGGTTGACGTCGATCACGCGCTGCCACCACTCGAGCGGCATGTCGACGAGGTTGAACTTGCGCTCCAAGCCCGCGTTGTTGACGAGGAGGTCGAGGCCCCCGAGGGCCTCGCGCGCCTCGGCGAAGGCGCGCCGGACGTCGGCCTCGAGGCTCACGTTCATCTGCACGGCCGCCGCCTCGCCGCCGCCTCCGCGGATCTCCTCGACCATCGCCTCGGCCACGTCGGGCTCCGCGAGATAGTTCACCGCGACGGCCGCGCCGTGGGCGGCGAGCTCGAGGGCGATGCCCTGGCCGATACCCGAGTCGGCGCCGGTGACGAGCGCCCGGCGACCCTCGAGCAGGCGGGCGGCGGGCTCCTTGGGCTGAAACGCAGGAAGCTTCACGGTGACGATGAACTAGAGCCGGCGGCGGACGACCGCCGCAGCGCGCACACCCTAGAGGAACCGACTGCCATGACGCCGACCGTCTCGACGCCCGCCGTGCGCCCGCCGGCCACCTCGCCCTACCCGCCCATCGCCGACTACGCCTTCCTGTCGGACTGCCACACGGGCGCCCTGGTCGCCCCCGACGGGACGATCGAGTGGCTCTGCCTGCCGCGCTTCGACTCGCCGAGCGTCTTCGGGGCGCTGCTCGACCGTGGGGCGGGCGGCTTTCGCTTCGGGCCCTACGGCGTGAACGTACCCATGGCCCGCCGCTACGAGCCGGGGACGAACATCCTCGAGACGACCTGGATGACCCAGTCGGGGTGGATCGTCGTGCGCGATGCCCTGACCGTCGGGCCCTGGCACGACGAGGAGGGCGGCCGGCACTCCGACCACGTGCGCGCGCCCACCGACGAGGACGCCGACCACCTGCTCGTGCGCACCATCGAGTGCATCCAGGGCCAGGTGCAGGTGGAGCTCACCTGCGAGCCGATGTTCGACTACGCGCGCACGCCGGCGACGTGGACCATGGCCGGCGAGGACTGGTACTCCGCCGACGCCACCGACGGCACGACGACCGTCCGGCTGCTGAGCGACCTGCGCATCGGCCTGGAGGGCACGATCGCCCGCGCGCGCCACACGATGAGCGAGGGTGAGAAGCGCTTCTGCGCGCTCTCCTGGACGGAGGCCCGAGGCGGCCCGCGCACCGCCGTCCAGGCCGACGGCCACCTCGAGGCGACCTCGCACTTCTGGCGCCAGTGGTTGAGCACCGGACGCTTCCCCGACCACCGCTGGCGCTCCTACCTCCAGCGCTCCGCGCTGACCCTCAAGGGCCTGACCTACGCGCCCACCGGGGCCCTGGTCGCCGCGCCGACCACCTCGTTGCCCGAGACCCCGGGAGGGGAGCGCAACTGGGACTACCGCTTCTCGTGGATGCGCGACTCGACGTTCACCCTGTGGGCGCTGCACGCCCTCGGGCTCGACTGGGAGGCCGACGACTTCATGCAGTACGTCGCCGACTTAAAGCGCAACGACGACGGCGGCCTGCAGATCATGTACGGGATCGGCGGCGAGCGCGACCTGAGCGAGCATCTCCTCGAGCACCTGAACGGCTACGAGGAGGCCACGCCGGTGCGGATCGGCAACGGGGCCTACGACCAGCGCCAGAACGACGTCTACGGCGCCGTGCTCGACTCGGTCTACCTCCACACGAAGATGAGCGGCCGCCTGCCCCAGCGCCTGTGGCCGGTGCTCGAGGCCCAGGTCGAGTGCGCGATCGCGGAGTGGACCGAGCCCGACCAGGGGATCTGGGAGGCGCGCGGCGCGCCCCAGCACTACGTCTCCTCGAAGCTCATGTGCTGGGTGGCGCTCGACCGGGGCGCGCGCCTGGCGGAGATCCGCGGCGAGCCAGAGCTCGCCGAGCGGTGGCAGACCATCGCCGACGAGATCCACGCCGAGATCAGCTCGCGCGGCGTCGACGGACGGGGCGTCTTCTGCCAGCACTACGAGACGGAGGCGCTCGACGCCTCCGTGCTGCTCATGCCGATGGTGCGCTTCCTCCCCGGAGACGACGAGCGCATGCGCGCGACCGTGGAGGCGATCGCCGACGAGCTCACCGAGAACGGGTTCGTGCTGCGCTACCGCACCGGAGAGACCGACGACGGCCTCTCGGGCGAGGAGGGCACCTTCCTCATCTGCTCCTTCTGGCTCGTCTCCGCGCTCTCGGAGGTCGGGGAGCTCGGGCGCGCCCGCGACCTGCTCGAGCGCTTGCTCGCCCACGCCTCGCCGCTCTGCCTCTACGCCGAGGAGCTCGACGCCCGCACCGGGAGGCACCTCGGCAACTTCCCGCAGGCCTTCACGCACCTCGCGCTCATCAACGCGGTCATGCACGTGATCGCCGACGAGGAGGCGGAGTCCTAAGGCGACTATTCTCCGCGCCGAGCCGGCCGGGCCGGATCTGCGACGAGCGAAGGGACGACCGCGTGGCGTACTTCAAAGATGACGGAGAGGTCTACGAGTTCATCGGGAGGCTCTTCGAGGATCTCGCGACCGACGAGGAGCTCGGCCCCAAGTTCCGCAAGGCCAACACCGTCGTCCAGTACCAGTACCGCAACCCCGAGTCGCAGATCACCGTGAAGATGCGGGAGGGGGAGGAGCCGCAGGTCGACCTCGGGCAGACCACGATGGACCCGGAGGTGATCATGTCGATGGAGGCCGACACCGCCCACCGGTTCTGGTTGGGGAAGGTCAACGTGACGGTCGCGCTCGCGCGCGGCCAGATGAAGGCCAAGGGGCCGGTGGCGAAGATCCTCAAGCTCGTCCCGCTCGTCAAGCCGGTCTTCCCGCGCTACCGCGCCCAGCTCGAGCAGGCGGGGCGCACCGACCTCGTCGAGGCGGCCTGAGGCCGGGCGGATGGAGACCTCGGTCGGAGATGCGGTCGACGCCCGCCAGATGGGCGGGTTCAAGGACTTCTACCAGTTCCAGGCGCCGACCCGGGTGATCGCCGGACGCGGGCTGATCGAGGGCACCGGCTTCGAGTTCGCCAAGGAGGGAGCGAGCCGGGTGCTCATCGTCACCGACGAGGTGATCCACGGCACGGGGCTGATCGACCGGGTGCGCGCCGGGGTGGAGGACGGCGGCCTCGAGGTCGCCGGTGTCTACGACGGGGTACCGCCCGACTCCGACTCCGGGGTGGTCAAGGCCGCCGCGGCAGCGGGCCACGAGCACGGCGCCGACTCGATCCTGGCGGTGGGCGGCGGCTCGGTGATGGACACCGCCAAGGCCGCCAACGTCATCTTCACCCACGGCGGGGAGCCGCGCGAGTGGGAGGGCTACTACGGGCTTCCGCGCGCCGGCGACGGCCTCGGCCGCCCGCACGACCTCGCGCCGCTGGCCTGCATCCCCACCACCTGCGGGACGGGCTCGGAGGTCTCCTTCGCGGCGGTGATCAAGGACCGCGAGGAGCACGTGAAGTTCCAGATCGGGGACTTCCCACTCTATCCGCGGCTGGCCATCCTCGATCCCGAGTCCACCCGCACGCTGCCGCCCCGGATCGCCGCGGCGACGGGGATGGACGCGATGAGCCATGCGATCGAGGGCTACGTCTCCTCGGAGTGGTCGCCGCACGGCGACGCCTGCGCGCTGCAGGCCCTCCGGCTCCTGCGCGAGAACCTCCGGCGCGCGGTGGAGAGCCCCGAGGACGAGGCGGCCCGCGGCAACATGCTGATCGCCGCCAACCTGGCCATCCAACCGACCTCCACGGGCGCGATCGGGATCACGCACTCGATGTCTCACCCCTGCGGGGCGCACTTCGACGTGCCCCACGGCGTGGCCAACGCCATCAACCTCCCCTGGGTCATCGAGTTCAACGCGCGGGGCGGCGAGGACGTGGCCGCCCGCTACCGCGACGTGAACGAGGTGCTGGGCGTCGAGGTCGGGGGCTCGGGCGCGGCCGTCGGCCACGCGCTGGCCGAGCACGTCCGCGAGGTCGTCCGCGCGCTCGCGCTGCCCACGCGGCTCTCGGAGGTCGGCGTGCCCGAGTCCGCGATCCCCGTGCTCGTCGAGGGCGCGATGGGGGACGGATGCACGCTCGTCAACCCGGTGGAGCCGAGCGAAGAGGACTTTGCCGAGCTCTACCGGCGGGCGCTGTAGATTCCGCCTCGTGAAGCTCCTCGTCCTCGCCCCCGAGCCCGTCGACGCCGCCGCGCTGCGCGGGACCTTGGGGGAGGAGGTGGAGGGCGCCGAGGTGCGGGTCGTCTCTCCGGCGCGCAACAGCTCGGGCCTCGCGTTCTGGGTCTCGGACGCCGACGAGGCGATCGGGGAGGCGCAGGAGGCGGCGAGCCAGACGGTCGAGAGCCTTCAGAGCGCCGGGATCGAGGCGCAGGGCGACACGGGCGAGGCCGAGCCGCTGCAGGCCATCGCCGACGCACTGGCCACCTTCGAGGCCGACCGGGTGGTGATCTTCGTTCGCGCCGAGGAGGAGGAGAGCTACCGCGAGGATGACGTGGCCGGCCGCGCCGAGCGTCGCTTCGGCCGGCCGGTCGCGCAGCACGTGCTCACTAGTGCCCCTTCCCGCAATTACGGTCGGTCCTCGCCGCCGCAGGACGCCGGCTGACGGCGTCCTCGCCTTCTCCTTTGCCACCAGCAAAGGAGAAGCCTGCGTCCTGGTCACCCGCCGCCCGCGACAGCGAGCCCACGACCGTACTTGCGTTCAGGGGCACTAGCTCGAGCTGAGCGGCGCTCGGCCGCGGAACACGATCACGTCCTCCTCCCGCCGTCCGGGAGCGAGCAGTCCCCGTGCCTCGAGCGCCTCGGCGCGCGCGGCGAGCAGCGGCCCGAGCGGTCCGCGGCGGCGCGCCACCACCTTCGGCTCGAGACCCCCCTCGCGCAGGCGCGCGAGCGTCTCGTCCTCACCGCAGACCGAGGAGTGCACGAGCAGGAGGGCGCCGCCCGGGCGGAGGTGAGCGCGCGCCTCCGCGCACAGCCGGTCGAGGAGGAGGCGCCCGTCGCGGCCCCCCTCCCAGGCGCGGGCCGCGCCGCGCCCGGGAAGCTCGTCCTCCTCGCCGGGCAGGTAGGGCGGGTTGGAGGCGATCGCGTCGAACCGGGCGCCGCCCACGGCGCCGAAGAGGTCGCCGCGCACCGCCCGGATCCGCATGCCGTTCAGCCGGGCGTTCAGGCGCGCGGTGAGGACCGCCCTCCGCGAGAGGTCGACGGCGGTCACCTCGGCGCCCCGGCGCGCCGCGGCCACCGCCACCGCGCCGCTGCCCGTGCACACGTCGAGCACCGCGGCGCCGGGCGGTAGCGTCTGCGCGGAGAGCAGCTCGGCCAGCAACCACGAGTCGCTGCGAGGCGCAAACACGCCCGGAAGGGTGATGATCCGCACCGAGCGCGCTCCTTCCCGTCCCACCGTGCCCTCCAAACCGCTCGCCGAGATCGCCGCGCCCACCGCCGGGGAGCTGCGCGCCGTCTTCGACGCGCCCTCCGAGCTCACGGTCGGGCTCGAGGAGGAGGTCATGCTCCTCGATCCGGAGACGCTCGACCTGGCGCCGCGGGCGGCCGAGGTGCTCGCCGCGCTGGGCGACGACACGCGCTTCAAGGCCGAGCTCCCGGCCGCGCAGCTCGAGATTTTGACGCCGCCCCTCGCGCGCGTACGGGAGGCGGTGGAGGTGCTGGCGGCCGGCCGGCGCCGGCTGGGCGAGGTGGCCGGCCCGGGGCTCGTGCGCGCGGGCGCCGCCGGGGTGCACCCGTTCGCGGCGGCCCGTGGAGTGCTGCACGGCGGCGAGCGCTACGACGGGATCCGCGCGGAGTACGGGCCGGTCGCCGAGCGCCAGCTCGTCGGCGGCCTGCAGGTACACGTCGCCGTGCGCCCCGCCGACCGCGCGCTCGCGGTCTACAACGCGCTGCGCTCCTACCTACCCGAGCTGGCGGCGCTCGCCGCCAACGCGCCGTTCTACGAGGGAGCGGACAGTGGCCTGGCCTCCGTGCGCCCGCTCGTCTCCGGGATGCTGCCGCGCCAGGGAGTGCCGCCCGCCATCCCGAGCTGGGAGACGTGGGTCGAGGCGCTGCGCTGGGGCGCCGCCGCGGGAGGGGTGCCCGAGGCCCGCAGATGGTGGTGGGAGCTCCGTCCCCACCCGGCCTACGGGACGCTCGAGGTCCGTGTGCCCGACGCCCAGGTTACGGTCGCCGACGCCGCCGCGGTCGCCGCGCTCATCCACGCCCTCGTCGGACGGCTCGCCGCCCGCTACGACGCCGGGGAGGAGCTGGCGGTGGCGCCTTCGTGGCGAATCGCCGAGAACCGCTGGTCGGCGTGCCGGCACGGGCTGAGCGGCCGCCTCGCCGATCTCGCCACCGGTGACCCCGTGTCGACGCGCGACCGGCTCCGCTCCCTGCTCGAGGAGCTCGAGCCGGCGGCCGGGGCGCTCGGGTGCGCGAGCGAGCTGCGCGAGGCGGGGAGGCTCGTGGAGGACGGCGGGGCGGAGCGCCAGCGGGCGGTGGCGGCCGAGCGCGGAATACGCGGCCTGACGGAATGGCTGGCCGAGTCCTTCCTCGCCGAGTCCGCGGGCGACCCGCCTCCTCGGTTGCGGGCCGGGGAGGCCGGGTAGGTCTCCACCGTGCTGAGGCTGCCCACACCGCGCGGAGAGGCGAGCGCGCTTCTCGTCGCGGAGCTGGCGGACGGGGTCCACCCCCTGCCGCCCTTGCTGCCCGCGGTCTCCTCCGACCCGCTGGCCGACGAGGACCTGCACCTGGCGCTCTACCTCTGCTACGAGCTCTTCTACCGCGGGCTGCCCGGAGTGGACGACGCGTGGGAGTGGGAGCCCTCGCTGCTCGAGCTGCGCCGCCGCCTCGAGCAGCGCTTCGAGGACGGATTGCGCGAGGCCGTGCCCCGCACGGCGCTGGCGTCGGGGGAGGCCATGGACCTCGCGCTGCGCGCGATCGACGAGGCCAACGAGGCGCCCTCGCTCTCCACCTACCTCGAGCGCCACGGGACCCTGGAGGAGATGCTCGAGTTCGTCGTGCACCGCTCCGCCTACCAGCTCAAGGAGGCCGATCCGCACTCGTGGGCCATACCGCGGCTCTACGGGCCGCCCAAGGCCGCGCTGGTGGAGATCCAGGCCGACGAGTACGGCGGTGGCCGGCCGGCGCGCGCCCACGCGGAGCTCTTCGCCCGCGGGATGGGCGCGGTCGGCCTCGACCCGCGCTACGGCGCCTACGTCGAGCACGTACCCGGCTTCACGCTGGCCACCGTCAACCTGATGTCGCTGCTCGGGCTGCATCGCCGCTGGCGCGGGGCGCTCGTCGGCCACCTGGCCCTGTTCGAGATGACCTCGTCCATCCCCAACCGGCGCTACGGCAACGCGCTGCGGCGCCTGGGCTTCGGGGAGGACGCGACGGCGTTCTACGACGAGCACGTCGAGGCCGACTCCGTGCACGACGCCATCGCCTCCGTCGACCTCGCGGGCGGCCTGGTGCGCCAGGAGCCCCGGCTCGCCATCGACCTCCTGTGGGGGGCTGCGGCGCTCGTCGAGCTCGAGGGGCGCTTCGCCCGGCGCCTGCTCGCCGCCTGGGAGGCGGGGGAGAGCTCGCTGCGCGTGCCGGTCCCCGCCGCCGCGACCGTGGGCGCCTGAGCCCAGCGGCGAGATCCGCCCTAGGCGTCCTCGGCGCGTCGGCCCGCTTCGAGCCCGCTCGGCGCCCGGAAGCGGATGAGCTTGTGCGTGCCGTCGCACAGCGGTCGCATGCGGGACTTGCCGCAGCGACACAGGGCGACGGTCTTGCGCTCGAGGACGATCTCGTTGCCGTCTTGGTCCTGCACGCGAACCGGACCGCGGACGAGGAACGGGCCGTCGCGGTAGGCGGTGATCGTCACCTCGTCGTCGGGCTGCGCGTCGCGCCCCTGCCTGAACATGGTCGGGGTCTGCCCGCGCGCCACACCGCCCAATCCGGCCCCTACCGGATGAGCTGGGCCCCGCGCGCGCCGGCGACCGTGGCCGCGAGCGTCGCGCGGGCGTCGTGCGCCGGCGCCCAGCCGAGCTCCTCGCGCGCCTTGCTGGTGTCCATCAGCACGGGCACGCGCATCACGTTGACCCACTGCGCCTCGGCCGGCATGAACGGCATGCGGGCGACGATCTCCGCGGTGGCGTCGACGGCGAGGTCGGGGATCGGCACGGAGTACCAACCGAGCGCCTCGGCCAGGTCGCTCATGGTTAGCTCGCCCGGCGCGGCCAGGTTGTAGACGCCGGGCTCGCCGCGGCCCACCACCGCCGCGGCGAAGGCGCCGGCCACGTCGTCGTGGTGGATGAGCTGGAAGGGCATCCCGTTGTCGGGGATCACCGGCTTGAGCGCGGGCACGAGGTCGAAGAGCCGGCGCAGCGCGCCGGGGACCTTCTCGCCCATCTGCACGTAGGGGATGTTCTCGATGAGCAGCAACGCCTCGGGGCCGGCCACGATGCAGGGGCGAAACACGTAGGCGTCGGTCTTCTTCGCTTTGCCGAGCACGTCCTCGAGCACCTGCTCCACCGCGGCCTTCTGCTGGGAGTAGTAGTGCTCGTCGGTGCCGCGGGCGGGGACGTCCTCGCGGAGCGGGGCGGGGTTGTCCGCATGGAAGCCGTAGGCGGCGACGGAGGAGGCGTAGACGAGGCGGCGGCACCTCTTCGCGTCGCGCACCGCCTCGAAGACGTTGCGTGAGCCCTCGAGGTTCGTCCTGCGCGTCTCCTCGTGGGAGCCGAGGATGAGGAAGGCGAGGTGGACGACCACGTCGGCCTCGGCCACGAGCTCGTCGACCGAGTCGCGGTCGAGCACGTTGCCCTGCCGGTACTCCGCCTTGCGCAGCCCGGCCGCGCGGGGGTCGAACGGCCGCCGCGCCATGCCGATGACCCGGCTCACCTCCTTCGTGCGCTCGAGCGTGCGCAGAAGCGCCGAGCCGATGTCCCCGGTCGGACCGGTCACCGCGACGGTCAGCCCGGCCGACTTCTCGCGCTTGGCGCGTGGCTTGGACTTGGCCTTCGCGTTGGATCCGGACTTGGGCTTGGAGTCGCTCATCGCTCGCAGGGGTCCTTCCCCTTCGGGCGCCGCGGGAAAACGGTCGGGCGCGCACGCCGCGACCGGCTCAGTCCTCGTACCCGGGCTCGCCGGGGAGCACCACGCGCGCGGTCTCGCCGGAGCCGAGCACCCGAGGCTGGACGGGTCGCACCTCGCGCCCCCGTGCGTGCTCCATGACCGCGTCGGCCGTCGCGAACCCGCCGAGCTGCTCGAGGTGCTTGATCGTCGGGAAGACGAGCACGAGCTCGCCGTGGCGGTAGGCGTCGAGGGCGGCGTCCGGGGCGCTCCAGCGCCAGCTCACGCACTCCTGCCCGTCGACCCGTGGCTCGGCGTGGGCGGGGGAGCGGGCGAGGAAGAACCAGGTGTCGAAGCGGACCCTGACCTCGGCGGGCGTGATCCAGCGCGAGTAGGGCACGAGCGCATCCGGGTCGGGCAGCGCCACGCCTGCCTCCTCGGCGACCTCGCGAATCGCCGCGGCGCGCAGCCCGTCCTGCCCCTCGCCGTCGCCAGCATCGAGCGTGCCGCCGGGAAAGACCCAGGCGCCCCCCATGAACCGCTGAGTGGGGTTGCGCTGGACGAGGAGCACCTCGAGCGTCTCGGCCCCGCCGCGCAGCACGATCACCGTGGCCGCGAGTCGCGCAACCGTCTCGGCCCCGCGGTTCAGCTCCTCCCCGGGTCCCGGGCGATCGACCTGCATCGAGGCTCTAGCCTACTCGGCCATGAGCACGAGCGAGAAGACCCAACAGCAGTGGATCTGCGAGGCCTGCGGCTTCATCTACGACCCCGAGGAGGGCGACCCCGACGGCGGGATCCCCGCGGGCACGGCCTTCGAGGACATCCCCGAGACGTGGTTCTGCCCCGTCTGCGGCGCCCGCAAGAGGGACTTCGTCCGCTTCGAGGATTAGGCGGCGGCCCGCAGGCGAGCCGCCGACGCGGTGGCCTCCGCGATCGCCTCGCCGGTTATCTTCACGAGGCGGCGCAGCTCTCCCTCGGCGATCGACAGCGGCGGCATGAGCACCACCACGTCGCCCAGCGGGCGGACGATCGCGCCGCGGCGCCGGGCGGCGAGCGTGACCCGGTGGCCCATGCGCTCGGCGGGAGCAAAGCCGCTCAGCTCGATGCCGACCATCGTCCCCCGCTGGCGCACCTCGGCCACGCCGGGCAGCGGCGCCACGTGCTCATCCAGAAGCTCTGAGAGCAGCGCGATCTTCGGCGCGAGCCGCGCGAGCGTGCGCTCCTCGTCGAAGACCGCGAGCGTGGCGAGCGCCGCCGCGCAGGCCAGCGGGTTGCCCGTGTAGGTGTGCCCGTGGAAGAAGGTGCGCAGCTCCTCGGCCTCCCCGAGGAAGCCTGCGTAGATGCGCTCGGAGGCGAGCGTCGCGGCCAGGGGCAGGTAGCCGCCGGTCAGCCCCTTGGCCAGGCACAGCAGGTCGGGGGCCACGCCTTCCTGCTCGCAGGCGAACATCGTGCCCGTGCGCCCGAAGCCCGTGGCCACCTCGTCGCAGACGAGCAGCACGTCGTGCTCGTCGCAGAGCTCGCGCACGGCGCGCAGGTAGCCCTCGGGCTGCAGGCGGATGCCGGCCGCGCCCTGCACGAGCGGCTCGAGCACGACGGCGGCGATGCGCTCGCCGTGCTCGCCGAGCAGGGCCGCGAGGTGGCTGGCGTCGCCGGGCTCGGCGTGCCACGCGTCGAAGAGCAGCGGGCGGTAGAGGGAGTGGAAGAGGTCGATCCCCCCGAGCGAGACCGAGCCGATCGTGTCGCCGTGGTAGGCGTCGCGCAGGCAGATGAAGCCGGTGCGCTCAGGCTCGCCGCGCTGCACCCACCACTGGTAGGCCATCTTCAGCGCGACCTCGACCGCCGTGGAGCCGCTGTCGGAGAAGAAGACGCGGCTGAGGCCCGCGGGCGCGATCTCCACCAGCCGCTCGGCGAGCTCCACGGCCGCGGGGTGGGAGAGACCGAGCATCGTGGAGTGCGCGACGCGGTCGAGCTGGAGGCGGATCGCCGCGTCGATCCGCGGGTGACGGTGGCCGTGGACGTTGCACCACAGGGAGGAGATCCCGTCGATGTAGGCACGGCCGTCGGTGTCGTAAAGGGTGGTGCCCTCGGCGCGCTCGATGAGGACGGGCGGCTCCTCCTCCTCCCAACCGCGCTGCTGGGTGAACGGGTGCCAGAGGACGCGGCGGTCGCTGGCGGCGAGGCGGGCGGTGCCGAGCTCCACGTCTACGCACGCTAGAGCGGTGAGCGGTCGGAAGGGGCGCTTTCGCGGCTCCTCTAGGCTCGCACGGTGCCCGCCCGCGACCGCCGCACGCTGCCCCCGCTCGGGCTTCTCGTCTTCGTGGTGGGCGCGGCGAGCCTCGGCGCCGAGATCGCCGCCGCGCGGCTCCTCGCGCCGTGGTTCGGCGCCTCCACGATCGTGTGGGCCAACACGATCGCCACCGTGCTCGTCGCCCTCTCGGCGGGCTACGCGATCGGTGGGCGCCTGGCCGACCGCGCCCCGCACATGGCCGGGCTCTGCCGCCTCGTCCTGCTCGCCGCGGCCCTGCTCGCCGCCGTTCCCTTCCTGAGCGGACCGGTCCTGCGCACCTCGGTGAGCGCGCTCTCCTCGCTCTCGGCCGGCGCCTTCCTCGGATCCCTCGTCGGCGTGCTCCTGCTCGTCGCCGTGCCCGTCCTCCTGCTCGGGGCGGCGGCACCCTACGCGATCCGCCTCTCCGTCGAGCGCGTCGAGGAGGCGGGCCGCGTCTCGGGGCGGCTCTACGCGATCTCCACCGCCGGGTCGCTGGTGGGCACTTTCCTCTCCGCCCTCCTGCTCATCCCGCTCGTGGGCACGCGGCGCACGTTCCTGGCCTTTGCGCTCGCGCTCGCGCTCGTCGCCGTTCTCGGGCTGCGCCGGCGCTTCGCCCTCGCTCCGGCGGCGCTCGTGGCGCTGCTCGCGATCCCGGTGGGGACGGTCAAGGCCGGCGGCGCCGACGGCGGGCGGGTGATCATGGAGCAGGAGACGCCCTACCAGTACGCGCGGGTCACCCAGCAGCCCGACGGGACCCGCTCCCTCGAGCTCAACGAGGGCCTCGCCGTGCACTCGGTCTACCGGCCGGGGACGTTCCTGACCGAGAACTACTGGGACGACTTCCTCGTCCTGCCGCTCGCGGGCCGGAGCGCACCCCCGCGCCGCATCGCGATCCTGGGCAACGCGGCCGGGACCACGGCGCGCGCCTACGGTCACTACTTCCCGGGCACCGAGGTTGACGCGGTGGAGATCGACCGCGACCTGACCGGGATCGGGCGGCGGCTCTTCGACCTCCGCGGGCCGCGACTGCGGACCTTCTCCGCCGACGCCCGGCCGTTCCTCGAGGGCACCCGCGCGCGCTACGACGCGATCTTCGTCGATGCCTACCGCCAGCCCTACATTCCCTTCTACCTGGTCACGCGCGAGTTCTTCGCACTCGTGCGCGACCGGCTGGCGCCGGGCGGCGTGGTCATCGTCAACGTCGGCCATCCCTCGGATTCGAGCGGGCTCGAGCGGGTGCTCTCCTCGACCATCCATGCGGCGTTCCCGACCGTGCTCCGCGACCCGGTCGAGCCGACCAACTCGCTGGTGATGGGCAGCGCGAGTCCGGTGAGCGCGGCGCGGCTCCTCGACGCGGCGCGCGGCTTGCCGCCGGACCTCCGTGCGGTCGCCGACGGAGCCGCCCGACGCCTCGGACCGGCGCTGGGCGGGGGAACCGTCTACACCGACGACCGCGCGCCGGTGGAGTGGCTCATCGACTCCTCGATCGTGTCCTACGCGGCGAAGGGCGGCCGGTAGGCGCCGAGGCGGTCGCCTTTCAGTCCGCCGCGGTGGGACCAGGCAGGATGTGGACGCTGTCGAAGTGCAGAACCTGCGCCAGGACGTCGAAGTGACGATCGTGGTGAAGGACGCCGACACCTGCCTCCTGCGCGCAGGCCGCGATGAGGTAGTCGCCCAATGGGAGTCGATGCCGCCCGCGAGCGGCGAGCTCCTGCATTGCGGTTCGGGCGGCGTCCGTGACGCTGCCAGTGACGGCGATCTCGCGAAGGACCGAGAGCGCGTCGTCCAGTCGCGCGAAGTCGGTGCCGTCTCGCACGGAGAAGAGGATCTCGAGCGCCGCCGGGGCGCACGTCGCCAGCTGGCCGCGTCTGAGCGCGGCTCGCCACGGCTCGGCGCAGCGAGGATCCGCGGCACGCTCCCATGCCGACTTGTCGGCGATGAGGACCAGTCCGCCGAACGGCGGCGGGCTACTCGGTACGCCAGGCAAGCCGATCGACGTCGGCCAGCACGTGCCAATCGATGGCGTCGATCCGCCGCAGGGAGACGTCCTCGAGGTACTGCAGGCGATCCTCGTCGGTCCGTTCGCCGGCGCGCTCCCGGCTCCGAAGTGCCTCGTCGCCGAGCGCGAGGAGACGGAGGAGCCGGGCCTTGCGGTCGGCGGCCACCGCAGGGAAGTGATGGCCGGCGCGGTCGAGGGCCGCGGCGACCTGGGACGTCTCCGTCACGCTGTGGCGGCGCTTGGTCGTCGGCACTATCTGTGTTGTAGCACCGAGTACGGAGGGTGCATCACCACGGGGGATCTGCTGCTCGAGCTCAGCCCAGCCACGCCGGCGGCAGTTGCGCGCCGGCCCGGGCCAGCGTCGCGCTGTCGAGGAGGCGCACGAGCGGAAGGCCTGCCACCCTGACCTCGCCGAGTCGCTCGATGGTCGCTCGGTTGGAGCGCTCGATGGCGCTCGGGTCCTCCGGCCACGGCGTGAGCGCGACGCCGGCGATCCGGAGGTTCGCCGCCCGCGCGGCTTCGAGCGTGAGCAGCGTGTGGTTGATCGTGCCGAGCTCCGGCCGCGCCGCGATCACGAGCGGCAGGTCGAGCGCGGCGGCGAGGTCGCGCACGCAGTGGCCGGGCGCGAGGGGGACGAGCAGGCCCCCGACGCCCTCGACGATGAGCGCGTCGGCGCCGGACCCCGTCTCCCGCGCGCGGCTCACGAGCGCGTCGAAGTCGATCGGCCGGCCGGCGAGCTCGGCGGCCAGGTGGGGGGAGACCGCCGGTCCGAAGCGCACGGGCGCCACCTCCTCGGGCGCCTGCCCCGTGACCGCCCCGAGGAGCTCGTGGTCGCGCGGCCAGCCCGAGGCGCGGTCCTCGTCGAGACCGGTGATGACCGGCTTGGACGCGCGCACCCGCATGCGCCTCGCCACCAGCGCCGCGGCGAGGGCGGCCGCGACCATGGTCTTCCCCACGCGGGTGTCCGTGCCGGTGACGAAGCAGCCGTGCACCGCGGCGGGTCCGGCTGGCGCTCAGGCCGCGCGGGCGAGCGGCGGCGGCGCCTCGAGGTCGAACGGGCCGGCCGCGACGGCCGCAGCTCCGCGGCGGCCGGGGTCGAAGCCGCACGCCCGCGCCGCCTCGCCGAGCGACCACGCCGCCTCGCGCAGCTCGCTGCGGCGGTGTGAGGACATCACCGCGAGACGCAGCCGCGAGGTGCCCGCCGGCACGGTCGGCGGCCGGATCGCCTGGGCGAAGACGCCACGCTCGATCGCCGCCTCGCAGACCCGCATGGCGAGCGCGGGGTCACCGAGCACGAGGGGGACGATGGGGCTGGCGCTCTCCTCCACCGCGAAGCCCTCGCCGGCGAGCTCGGCGCGGAGCGTCTCGGCGTTGGCCTGGAGCTTCTCCACCCGACGTGGCTGCTCGTCGAGCAGCTCGAGCGCCGCCAGGGCTCCCGCCACGGCCGGGGGAGGAAGGGCGGTCGAGAAGATGAGCGAGCGTGCCGTGTTGATGAGGTAGTGGGCCATGCGCGCCTCGCAGCCCACGTAGGCGCCGTAGGAGCCGAGCGCCTTGCCGAGCGTCCCGACCACCACGTCGATCTCGTCCTCGAGGCCGAGATCGGCCACGGCTCCGCGGCCGCCCGGGCCGAGCACGCCCACGGCGTGGGCCTCGTCGACCGCGACCCGCACGTCGTGGGTGCGGGCGAGCTCGACGATCTCCGCGAGCGGCGCGAGGTCGCCGTCCATCGAGAAGACCCCGTCGGTGACGATGAGCGCGCCCCGACCCTCGGCCTGGCGCAGTCCCCACTCCAGGTGCTCCACGTCGCCATGGTCGTAGACGAACACCTCCGCGCGGGCGAGGCGGCACCCGTCGACGATCGAGGCATGGTTCAGCGCGTCGGAGAAGACGACCTCGCCGGGGCCGGCGAGCGCGGAGACCACTCCGAGGTTGGCCAGGTACCCCGAGCCGAAGAGCACGCAGCCCTCGGTGCCCTTGAACGCGGCCAGGCGCTCCTCCAGTCGGCGATGGATCGTCATCGTGCCCGACACGAGGCGGGAGGCGCCGGCGCCGACGCCCCAGCGCATGGCCGCCTCGGCGCTGGCCTCGCGCACGCGCGGGTGGTCGGCCAGACCGAGGTAGTTGTTCGAGCACAGCAGGAGCACGGGACGGCCGTCGAGCACCACCCAGGGGCCCTGGGGGCCGCTGATGAGCCGCATGCGCCGTTCGAGGCCGAGGTCGGCAAGCTCCTCGAGCCGCGCCTCGATCTCGATCATGCGGCGAGCTCCTCCGCGGCCGCCGCCGCTCGCCGCGCCGCCGCCTCGCGGGTCTCCCGTCCGTGACCGCCGTTCGGCGCCCCGTCGGGACGCGGGGGCACTGCCTTCTGGGGGCGGAAGCGGAGCTGGGCGGCGGGGTCCCACAGCCGAACCTCGAGCGCGCCGCCGTCACGGGCGCCCGCCGGAGCGCTCCCCCCGGCGAGCAGCTCGTCCACGACGTCGGGCGTCTCGCCCTCGAGCCAGCCCGAGCGGTTGTCGGGCCGCGGTTGCGCGCCGTTGTCGGGCTGGGGTGAGACGTTCAGGCCGAGCTCCTCGAACATCGCCCGGTCCTCCTCCGGCGTGTTGCCGAGCGTCGTTAGGAAGTTGCCCATCATCACGCCGTTGACCCCGGCCCGGACCGCCAGGCGCTGGAGCTCGGCGATGTTCTCCACCCGGCCGCCGCAGAGGCGGAACAGCGCGCCGGGCATGATCAGCCGGAAGATCGCGATCCACTTGACCGCCTCCCACGGGTCCATGTGGTCGCGGTCGCCGAACTTGGTCCCCGGGCGCGGGTTGAGCAGGTTGATCGGCACCGACGTCGGGTCGATCTCCGCCAGCTCGAAGGCCATCTCGACCCGCTGCTCGCGCGTCTCGCCGAGGTTGAGGATGCCGCCCACGCAGGTCTCGAGGCCGGCTTCCTTGACCGCGTCGATCGTGCGCAGGCGCCCCTCGTAGCGGACGGTGGAGGAGACCTCGGGGTAGTAGGACTCCGCCGTCTCGACGTTGTGGTGCACCCGCTGGATGCCCGCCTCGCGCAGCTTCCGGGCGCGGTCGCCCGACATGTGCCCGATCGACGCGCAGCGCTTGAGGTTCGTTCGCTCGGCGACAAGGCGAGCTCCGGCGAGGACCTTCTCGAAGTCGCGCGTGGAGAGCCCCTGGCCCTGGGTCACCATGCAGAAGCGGTGCGCGCCCGCCGCCTCCGCCGCCCGCGCGTGCTCGAGGATCTGCTCCGGCTCCATCATCGCGTGCATGGGCGTCTCGGCCTCGGCGAAGCGCGACTGGGCGCAGAAGCCGCAGTCCTCGGCGCAGCCCCCGGACTTGGCGTTGACCAGCGAGCACATGTCGGTCGAGTCGCCGAAGCGCTCGACCCGCGCCCGCCACGCGCGCTCGATCAGCGCCTCTATGGCGCCATGGTCCTCGAGCTCGCCGAGCTGGCGGGCTTCCTCGCGGGTGATGAGCGGCGGCATGGCGCGGACGGGACCTCCGGATCGACGGACGGTCCGCGGACCTTAGGTCGCCGCCCGGACGGCTCGGCGGCGGCGCTCCGCCGGCGCTCAGTGGAAGGCCGCGACCCCGGTGATGTCGCGTCCCACGATGAGCGTCTGGATGGTCTCGGTGCCCTCGTAGGTGTGGATGGCCTCGATGTCGGCCATGTGGCGGATGACGTGGTTCTCGAGAAGGATCCCGTTGCCGCCGAGCAGGTCGCGGGCCTCGAGTATCACCTCTCGCGCCTTGGCGGTGTTGTTCATCTTGGCCAGGGCGGCGATGGTGTCCGAGAGCTTGCCCTGCTCCAGCAGGCGCCCGACGCGCAGGCAGAAGAGCTGCATCCCCGCCACCTCGGCGAGCATCTTCACGAGCCGGTGCTGGACGATCTGGAAGGAGACGAGCGGCTTGCCGAACTGGTGGCGCTCCTTGGCGTAGGTCAGGGCGGCGTCGTAGCCCGCGACGGCGTGCCCGAGCGCGCTGAACGCGCACTGGTTGCGCGTACCGGCCAGGATGCGCCCCGTGTCCTTGAAGCTCCGGGCCTCGGGCAGGCGGCTCTCGGCCGGGATGCGCACGCCGTCGAGCACGATGTCGGCCTGCCACACGGCGCGGACGGAGCCCTTCCCGGTGATCACGGTGGGTTCGAAGCCCGGCGTGCCCTTCTCGACCAGGTAGCCGCCGACCTGTCCCTCCTCGTCGCGGGCCCAGACCACGACGACGTCGGCGATCGTCGCGTTGCCGATCCAGCGCTTGGCGCCGTCGAGGACGTACTCGTCGCCCTCGCGGCGTGCGGTGGTCTCGAGCGCGACGGAGTCCGAGCCGTGGTCGGGCTCGGTGAGGGCGAACGCCCCGATCGCCTCCACCCGCGCGAGGGGCGGCAGCCAGCGCTCCTTCTGCTCATCGGATCCGAGCGTCGCGATCGCCCGCATGGCCAGCCCGGCCTGCACGCCCAGGAACGTCGCGAGGCTCCCGTCACCGCGGCTGAGCTCCATGGAGATGAGGCCCGCGGCCGTCGCGCTCATCGGGGGACAGCCGTAGCCCTCGATGCCGTCCCCGACCAGGCCGAGCTCGCCCAGGCGGCGGGCGAGCTCCCACGGGAACTCCGCTCGCTCCCAGAAGTCGCCGATCACCGGGAGCACCTCGTCCTGCACGAACGCACGGGTGCGTTCCAGGTAGTCGAGCTCCGCCTCGCTCAGCTCGTCGCGGATGTAGAGGTAGTCCGTCGCGAGGGGCTGGCCGACGTCTACGTCCATCGTCACCTGAGCTTAACGCCCCTGCCAGCGCGGCGGGCGCTTCTCCCCGAAGGCGCGCACGCCCTCGCGGAAGTCCTCGGAGGTGAAGCACGCGCGGCGCAGCGCGACGAGCTCCTCCTCTAGGTGGGGATCGAGCCGGTCGCCGGCGGCCAGCACGGCGCGGATGACGGTCTTGTTGCCCGAGACCGAGAGCGGCGCGTTGCCGGCGAGCTCCCGCGCGATCGCGAGCGCCTCCTCCGCGAGCGCCTCGCCCGCGACGACCCAGTTGACGAGCCCCCACCCGAGGGCGGTGCGCGCATCGACGTTGCGCCCGAGCAGGAAGAGCTCGCGCGTGCGCGGCGCCCCGATCGCGGCGAGAAACTTCTGCACGCCCGTGTGGGAGTAGACCAGCCCGAGCTTGGCGGGCGGCATGCCGAGCTTGATCGAATCGGCGGCGATCCGCAGGTCGCAGGCCAGCGCGAGCTCGAGCCCGCCTCCGATCGCGTGGCCGGGCAGCGCGGCCAGGACCGGGTAGGGGTAGGCCTCGAGCGCCTCGAGCGCCGCCGTGAACGGGTGAGCGACGAGCTTCTCGGCCTCGACGGCGAAGACGTCGTCGGGTATGTCGCCGATGTCGTAGCCCGCGGAGAACATCCCGTGCGAGCCGGTGAGGACCACGCAGCGGTGGTCGAGCTCGGGCAGCGACTGCGCGATGCCGTCGAGGGTCGCGTGGTCGAGCGCGCCCCGCTTGCGGGGGTTGGAGATCGTGAGCCGCGCGACGCCCGGCGCCGGCTCGTCGAGGAGGATCGTACCGCCGCCCGCGACCCCCCCCGCCTCCTCCGCCGAGGAGGGAGGCTCCGGGCCGGAGCTACTCAAGGACGACGAGGGTGTCGCCCTCGGAGACCGACTGGCCCTCGGCGCAGGCGATCTCCTTGACCGTGCCGGGATCCTCGGCCTCGACCGGCATCTCCATCTTCATCGACTCGAGGATGACGACCGTGTCGCCCTCCTCCACCGAGTCGCCGACCTCGACCTCGATCTTCCAGACGGTGCCCGTGATGTGGGCCTCGACGTCACTCACGACGGGGAGCCTCCTCGACGGCGGTGGGGCGATGGAAGTGCGGCGAGATCGGACGATAACCGCCGTGGCGGCGGCGCGGATAGGCTCCGCTTCGCCTCGTGATCCTCGCCATCGACCAGGGCACCACCGGCACCACGTGCCTCGTCTTCGACGGCGAGGCGGGGTTGATCGGCCGCGCGCAGCGCGAGTTCACGCAGCACTTCCCGCGACCGGGATGGGTCGAGCACGATCTCGCAGAGATCTGGGAGGTCACCCACGCGACGGCCGGCGAGGCGCTGGGGGACGCGGGCGCCGTGCCGGGGGAGATCGAGGCGGTGGGGATCGCCAACCAGCGCGAGACCGTGTGCGTGTGGGATCCCGCCACGGGCGAGCCGCTGCATCGCGCGATCGTGTGGCAGGACCGGCGCACGGCGGCGCGCTGCCGCGAGCTCTCCCGCGCCGGACACCTCCCGCACGTGCGAGAGACGACGGGGCTCGTGCTCGACCCCTACTTCTCGGCCACCAAGATCGAGTGGCTGCTACAGAGCCTCGACGGGCTGGCCGAGCGGGCGCGCGACGGGCGCGCTCACTTCGGCACGATCGACTCTTGGCTGATCTTCAAGCTCACCGGAGAGCACGCCACCGACTCCACCAACGCATCGCGCACCCTCCTCTACGACATCGTGAACGGCAGGTGGGATCCCGAGCTGCTCGAGCTCTTCGGCGTGCCCGAGCGCGCGCTGGCGACCGTGCGCCCGAGCGCGGGGCCCTTCGGGCGGACGCGGCCCGAGGCGCTGCACGGCCACGCCGTGCCCGTGGCGGGCGTCGCGGGCGATCAGCAGGCGGCGCTCTTCGGGCAGGCCTGCCTCGAGCCGGGGCGCGGGAAGAGCACCTACGGCACCGGCTCCTTCGTCCTGCAGCACGCGGGGTGGACGCCGCCCGCGCCGGTGCCCGGGCTCCTCGTCACGGTGGCCTCGGGGATCGGCGAGCGCCGCGCCTACGCGCTCGAGGCCTCCATCTTCGTGACCGGAGCCGCCGTGCAGTGGCTGCGCGACGGCCTCGGCCTGATCGAGCGCGCGGCCGACACCGAGCACCTGGCCGCGTCGCTCGACTCGAACGACGGGGTCTACTTCGTCCCGGCGCTCACCGGCCTCGGCTCGCCGCACTGGGACCCGGACGCGCGCGGCACCCTCGTCGGGCTCACGCGCGGCAGCGGGCGCGCGCACCTGGCCCGCGCGACGCTCGAGGCGATCGCCTACCAGACGGTCGACGCCGTGCGGGCGATGGAGGGGGCGGCCGGCGAGCCGTTGGGCGAGCTTCGCGCCGACGGCGGCGCGACGGTCAACGCGTGGCTCATGCAGTTCCAGGCCGACGTGCTCGGCGTGCCGGTGCGCGTCCCCGAGGTGGCGGAGACGACGGCGCTCGGCGCGGCGCTCCTGGCCGGCGTGGGCGCGGGGCTCTGGACCCAGCACCACGTGGAGCGCAGCTGGCGCGAGAAGCGCGCCTACGAGCCGCGCATGGGCTCCGACGAGCGCGAGCACCTGATCTCCGACTGGCGGCGCGCGGTGGAGCGGGCGGGCGACTGGGCGCGCGAGGGCGACGCCCGCTGAAACTTCGCGCAGGCGTGCGGGTAGTTTGCGGCAAGGTGAGGGAGCAAGCCCCATGAGCGAGGAGCGCCTCGCGTCGATGAAGCCGCAGGTCTACAAGGAGGTGCGGCCCAAGGAGTACTTCGACCGCTTCCACGAGCGCGCGCGCACGCGGGATCCGGACCCGATGTACGAGCTGGTGCGCTCGCTGACCTCGCTCTACGGCTGGACGTTCTTCCGCGCGCGCTGCATCTCGGCGGACAACGTGCCGGCCTCCGGTCCGGTCATCCTCGCGCCGAACCACTTCTCGTTCATGGACCACTTCTTCCTCGGCGCGTTCATCCGCCGCAAGGTCCGGTTCATGGCCAAGTCCCAGCTCTTCAAGCGCCCGATGCAGTTCGTCTACAGCCACGGCGGCGTGTTTCCCGTTCGGCGCGGCCACCACGACGAGGACGCGTTCATCACCGCTCACTCGATCCTCGAGCGGGGTGGGTGCATGGCGATGTACTGCGAGGGCGGCCGCTCGCGCACGGGGGCGCTGGGGGAGAGGGCGCGGCCGGGCATCGGTCGCCTGGCGCTCGAGACCGGCGCGCCCGTGGTGCCGGTGGCCATCCACGGCTCCTCCAAGGTGCGCAACTGGAAGAAGCTCCAGTTCCCGAAGGTGACCGTGCAGTACGGCGACGCGTTCACCTTCGCGCGCGTGCCGGGCGCGACGCGCGAGCAGCAGCAGGCCGCCGCCGACGAGATCTTCGGCGAGATCAGGACGCTCTACGCCGGACTCGAGCGCCTGGGCCGCAGGGGGATGCGCCAGCGCCTGCGCGAGCAGGCGCTCGCCGAGCGCCGGCGCGCCGCCACCGCGTAGAGGAGCCCGCTCGGCGGGGACCCGGCGGGGCCGGCGAAGCCCGGCGGATACGATGGGTCCAGAGCCTCATGGCCGAATCTCCCCGGACCCGACCCCGGCTGCCCGGCTCCTCGCCGCCGTCGCCGCCCGACCGCTCGCCCTGGCGGGTCGAGGGTCGCGAGCCGTCCAAGCCCTCCGAGGGAGGGGTGCGCAACTTCAAGCCGCCGGGCGGCCGCTGGTTCTGGTGGGTCGTGGTCGGAGTGCTCGTCCTCAACCTCTACGTGAGCTCGGTCTCCACGCGCGAGCAGCGCCCGAGCGTGCCCTACACGACGTTCCGCGCGCAGGTGCAGGCGAGCAACGTCAGCGAGGTCACCTCGCAGAGCGACCAGATCCAGGGGACCTTCAAGAAGCCGGTCGATCCCCCCGGACCGGCCGGGCCGGCCACCAAGTTCAAGACCGTCTCCCCGGCCTTCGCCAACGACGACCAGCTCCTGCGCCTGCTGATCGCCAAGGGCGTCGAGGTCAACGCCCACCCGCTCGACGCGGGCCGTCCGTTCTGGCAGACGCTGATCTTCGGGTTCGGTCCCACGCTCCTGCTCGTGGGGTTGTTCTTCTTCATCGCGCGCAAGGCCGCGGGCGCGGCCGGGGGAGGGATCGGAGGCCTCGGCCGCTCGAAGGCCAAGCGCTACGAGGCCTCCGAGCAGCGGACCACGTTCGCGGACGTGGCGGGGATCGACGAGGCCGAGGAGGAGCTCGTCGAGATCGTGGACTTCCTACGCAACCCGGACCGCTACCGCCGGCTCGGCGGGATGATCCCCAAGGGCGTGCTGCTCTCGGGTCTGCCCGGCACCGGCAAGACGCTCCTGGCCCGGGCGGTGGCCGGCGAGGCCAACGTGCCGTTCTTCTCCCTCTCGGCCTCCGAGTTCATCGAGATGGTGGTCGGCGTGGGCGCGAGCCGCGTGCGCGACCTCTTCGACCAGGCCAAGAAGGCGGCGCCGGCGATCATCTTCGTCGACGAGCTCGACGCGATCGGGCGCCAGCGCGGAGGTGGCGCCTCGCTCGGTGGCCACGACGAGCGCGAGCAGACGCTCAACCAGATCCTCACCGAGATGGACGGGTTCACGGGCTCGGAGGGGGTGATCGTCCTCGCCGCCACCAACCGGCCGGAGATCCTCGACCCGGCGCTGCTGCGCCCGGGGCGCTTCGACCGCCGCGTGGTCGTCAACCCGCCCGATCAGAAGGGGCGCCGGCTCATCCTCGACGTCCACACGCGCTCGGTCCCCCTGGCCGACGACGTCGACCTCGACTCCCTCGCCTCCTCCACGCCGGGCATGGTCGGAGCCGACCTGCGCAACCTCGTCAACGAGGCGGCGCTCACCGCCGCGCGGCGCGGACACGAGCAGGTCCAGCTCGCCGACTTCACCGACGCGCTCGAGCGCATCGTGCTGGGCGCCGAGCGGAGGATCACGCTCTCGATCGCGGAGCGCGAGCGCACCGCCTACCACGAGTCCGGCCACGCCCTGCTCGGGATGCTCGAGCCCGGGGCCGACCCGGTCCGGAAGGTGTCGATCGTGCCCCGGGGGCGGGCGCTCGGGGTGACCTTCCAGTCGCCCTCCACCGACCGCTACGGATACGGCGCGGAGTACCTCCGCGGACGGATCATCGGCGCGCTCGGCGGCCGCGCCGCGGAGGAGCTGATCTACGGCGACGTGACCACCGGAGCCGAGTCGGACCTCGAGCAGGTGACGAGCATCGCGCGCCAGATGGTGGGGCGCTGGGGCATGTCCGAGAAGATCGGCCTCGTCTCCGTCCTGCCCGGGCCGAACGACGAGCCGATGCTCTTCCCCGGCCAGAGCGGCGCCACCTCGGAGGCGACCCGCGAGCTCGTCGACTCCGAGGTCCGTCGGATCGTCGAGGAGTGCTACGCGATCGCGCGCGGCCGCCTGGCCGATGACCGCGACCGGCTCGAGCGGCTCGCGCGTGCGCTGCTCGAGCGTGAGACGCTCGACGAGCGCGACGCCTACGAGGTCGCGGGCTTCCCGCCGCCGCCTTCGCGCGACGAGCGCCCCGGCCGGGTCGAGGCTCCTCCGGCGGAGGCGACGCCCGAGCCCGAGCCCGTTCGGCGCACGCCGCCGCCCGGCGCGTAGCCGTACCCGCGAGGACGCTCGGTCCTGCGCCGTGCCCGCGTCGATCTCCGCCCTCTTCCGCGACGATCTCCTCGCCGGGCAGGCGATCGCGCTGGCGGGCGGCGGCGACGGGCTGGCCCTGTCGCTGCGCGCCCTCGGGGCCGAGGTCACAGCGCTCGAGCTCGAGGTCGCCGGCGAGGCGGCCGCCGAGCGCGCGGTCGCCTCGGCGCTCGCGGCCGCGGGGCGCATCGACACGCTCGTGCTCGACGCGCGCGCTTACGTCGAGGTGCCTCGTGTGCTCGACGCGACGTGGATCGTGGTCCGCGCGGTCGCCACCGCGGCGATGATCCCCGACGGGCGCGGAGGCAAGATCGCGCTCGTCGCCGCCCCTCCGCCGGCCGAGCCCGCCCGCGCCGGCCTCGAGAACATGGCTCGAACCCTGTCGATCGAATGGGCCCGGTTCGGCATTCGTCCGACGGCGCTCGCGCCCGGGGAGGGGACCACCGAGGAGGAGATCGGCGCCCTCCTCGCCTACCTCGCCTCGCCGGCCGGCGACTACTTCTCGGGCAGCCGGCTCTCGCTCGGCGAGGTCACCGTCCGGTGAGCGCCCAGCCCGACGACGCGCGGGCCGTCGAGGAGATGCGCGCCGTGCTCGACGCCACGCGAGCGCTCGCCCACGAGCGAGTGGACGCGCTCGAGGATCCCGAGGCGGCCATCGCTCCCTTCGCCGTGGTCGACGCCGCGGGCGAGACGAGGCTCGTCCTGCTCGAGGACGTGGCCGAGCACCTCGCCTCGCCCGAGGGCGTGAACCGCGTCGCCGCCACCCTGCTCGGGCGCTACGGCGGCGAGAGCTTCGCGATCGCCTCCGGAGCGTGGGCCTCGCCCAGCGGAGGAGCCGAGCATCCCCAGGCTCGCGAGGTGCTTCGAATCATCGTCGGCCACGCGAGCGGCCTCGGTGGCGCGCTCTTCGCCGGGGTCGAGCGCGGGGCGAACGGCGTGCGGCTCAGCCCGATCTGGCAGACGAACGCCGACTCGGAGGAGCTCGGGGGCTGACCGCTTCGGGGCCGGCGGCCAGCGCGCGCCGCGTGGCGTGGCAGTCGGTGTCGGGCGCCACGACGGCGTGGGCGGAGAGCGCCGCGAACCCCGAGGTCACCTCCGCCCATGCTGTGCGCGACGGGGAGCGTAGAGTCCCGGCCGCGATGGACGATTCCCTCCTCTGCCTCGTCGAGATCCCCAAGGGCAGCCGCAACAAGTACGAGTGGGACCCGAAGCTCCGGGCCATCAAGCTCGACCGCTTCCTGTTCTCCTCCGTGGTCTATCCGACCGACTACGGGTTCATCCCCGAGACCTTCGCCGAGGACGGTGACCCGCTCGACGCGATGGTCCTGGTCTCCGAGCCCACGTTCCCCGGCTGCGTCATCCCCGTCAAGCCGATCGCGCTCTTTCGCATGCGCGACGACAAGGGACAGGACGACAAGGTCGTCTGCGTGCCCGTCGACGACCCGAACTGGAACAACCACGAGAAGCTCGAGGACATCGCTCAGCCGCTGCGCGACGAGATCTCCCACTTCTTCTCGATCTACAAGACGCCGGAGGGGAAGGTCGTCAAGGTCGACGGCTGGTACCCGCGCGAGGCCGCGCTCGAGGTCATCGAGCAAGCCCGCACACGCTGGAGCGCGGAGATGCCCGAGGACACCCCCTCCCGGCCCTGACCGGCGGCCCCCCGGGCGCCGCCCTCGGGCCGGTGTGGTGGCGGCTCAGGTGGACATGCCGGTGAACTGCCCGCCGGTGACGTTCAGCACCTGGCCGTGCACGAAGTTCGACCACGGGGAGCACAGGTAGAAGATCCCGCCGGCGGCCTCCTGCGGAGAGCCGGGCCTCCCGAGCGGGATGAGCATGGCCCCCATCGACCGGAGCTGGTCGGGGATGCCGAGCTGGATCTTCTCGCCGTCCTTCTCGATGACGTTGCCCTCCTCCTTGGAGGCGGTCAGGCGCGTCTCGATGAAGCCGAAGGCCACCGCGTTGACGTTGATCTTGAACTGGCCCCACTCCTTGGCGAGCGTGCGGGTGAGGCCTACCACGCCGGCCTTGCCAGATGAGTAGTTCGCCTGCCCGGCGTTGCCCATCGTGCCCGAGACGGAGCTCACGTTGACGACCTTGCGGAAGTTCTCGATGCCCCGATCGCGCTCCTGCTTGGCCGGCTCGCGCAGGTGCGGCGCCGCCGCGCGGAGCACGCGGAAGGGGACGACGTTGTGGATGTCGAGCATCGCCTGGAACTGCCGGTCTGACATCTTGTGCACCGGAGCGTCCCGGGTATAGCCGGCGTTGTTGACCACGATGTCGAGCTGGCCCCACGCCTCGACGGCGCTCTGCACGAGCGCGTCGCAGGCACCCTCCTTGGTCAGATCGCCCGCGTAGACGACGGTCTCGCCGGGGATCTCGCCCGCCGTCTGCTCGGCCACGTCGCCGTCGAGGTCGTTGATGAGGACCTTCGCGCCCTGCTCGGAGAGCAGCTCGGCCGTCGCGCGGCCGATCCCGCGCGCCGAGCCGGTGACGATGGCGACCTTCCCGTCGAGAACTCCCATGCCTGCTCCTCGGTCTGGTGGCAAAGGCGGGGAGCTTATGTCAGGTGGTCCAGCGGCGATCGGGGGCCCTACAGCGCCAGCGTCTTGCCGAGGATCTCCTTCATGACCTCGTCGGTCCCTCCGCCGATGGGTCCGAGTCGCGCGTCGCGGGCCGCGCGCTGGAGGTCGGCGTCCTCGAAGTAGCCGGCTGCGCCGCTGAGCTGCAGGCACGCGTCCATCACCTCGAAGCAGGTGCGCTGGGAGAGGAGCTTGGCCTCGGTGACCTCGCGCACTGCCTCGCCGCCGTGGACGAAGCGCCCGAGCGCGAAGTAGGTGAGCGCCCGGCAGGACTCCGCCCGGGTGGCGAGCTGCCCGACGCGATGCCGCGCCGATTGCGAGACGGCGCCCCCCGCGCTCACGGCCTCGCTGGCCCGCTCGATGGCCACGCCCATCGCCGCCACCGCTCCCAGCGCCATCAGCAGCCGCTCCCACTGGAAGTTGGCCATGATCAGCGCTGACGAACCGGGCGGGGGACCGAGACGACCGCGTGGTCGTTCAGGTCCGAGCCACGCTGAGCGACTTCGTCGAGGACCGCGCCGGGAGGCGGATCATGCGCCACGGTCAGGCGGCCGAGACCACGCAACTGACGGAGTACTGGACCCTCGGCAAGGGACGAGGCGGGTGGAAGCTGCTCTCCGTCGAGCAGCGAGCCGAGGGCGAGCACCATCTCCACGGCGAACTCGTGGCCACGCCGTGGAGCGATACGGGATACCTGCGCGACGAGGCCCTGGTCGAGGGGGCTTCCGCGGACAAGCTCCCGGAGGGGACGAAGGCCTCTGACGTGGCGGACCTCGAGTTCGTGGGCGAATCGCGAGCGGCCGGGCTTGACCTCTCTGTGGCCGACGGCCGGTTCGCCCCGGACGTGGTCGAGGTGGCGGTGCGTCGGGCTGTGAGCGGCGTGGGCGGAGGCGGTGGACGGCGACGACGCAGGGTTACGCGCCCTGGCGAGCAACGCCGCGATAGGAGAGCTCCTCCACCCCGGGGACCCGAGCGGGAGGACCCGCCTCGTCGTCCGGGGTCCGCGGGTGCGCCGGGTCACCATCGTCGGCCTCGATCCAGAGCGCGAACGGTGCGGTTGACGGTGGAGCTCGAGGCGGAGGGCAGGCGCTACCTCGAGGATCGCGACAGCGCGGCGGTGCTCTCCGGCAGCCGATCCCGCATGATCCGGTTCACCGAGCGCTGGACGCTGGCGCTCGACGGGAGCGACGAGCAGCCGTGGCGGATCGTAGGAGCGCACCCCGCGCTCACGTCGCGGCGGGCTCTGAAGGTCACAGGTCGCGCTTCGCGATGATGCCCCACTGGAGGGCGCACTCGACGAGCCTCGCCCGCTTCTGGTTCTGGGGAAGGTCCTCGATCGCGAATGTGTGAAAGAGGCTCCTCAGATGGGTCTTGACCGCGTCGACGCTGAGGAACACCTCTTGGGCGATCTGCTGGTTGGTCGCCGGCGAGGCAAAGCCGACGGACTCCTTGTACGGGCGGCAGAGCGCGGCGAGCACGCGTCGTTGGGTCTCCGTGACGCTGTTCAGCGTTGGCGCCCCTTGCGCCGGAGACGTCGACCGGGTCGGCTGTCGTCCCGGGGACCGATACACGAGCGTGGTCTGCCCGAGCCGAAGGGTGTCGCCGTCCCTGAGTCGATGGCGACCGCTCACCCGGACCGCGTTCACGAAGGTTCCGTTGGTCGAGAGGCCGTCGTCGACCACCGTCCACTCCCCGCCCATCCACTCGAGCTCCGTGTGCACGGCCGAGACCTCGGAGTCCCACGAGAGCGGAACGTGAGTGTCGAGACTTCGGCCCACCGTCAACGGCGCCGCGCCGGTGCCGAGCTCGACGAGACGCTGCTGCCCGTTGGAGTCGCGGTAGAGCAGGAACGGCTCCCCGGCCCGCTCGGCGTCCAACACCTGCTTCAACTCACGAGCCGTCGCAGGATGGGGTGAGCCCGCAAGTCCGGTCATCGGCCCTCCTCGAAACTCGACTCGACCTCGTCGCTCGCCACGGAGGATCGTAACGGACAGCGCGAGCCCACCGGCCGCACGCCCGTGAGCCGCCGGCTCCGGTAGCCTCACCGGCGAGGAGCGTGACGGAGCGAATCGACGCCGACCAGTGGCTGCGGGTGACGGCCGGTCCCGCCGCAGGGTCTCGCGTCCCACTCGAGCACGACATGGTCATCGGCCGGACGATGACCACGCTTCCGGCTCTGATGCAGGACGACCGGCTGTCTCGCCGGCACGCGCGAATCGCCCGTTCGGCGGACGGCCGCCTCGTCGTCGTCGATCTCGACTCACGGAACGGGACGTTCGTCGACGGGGAGCGGATCGTCGAGCCGACGCCGATCCGCGCCGGTAGCGAGGTCCGCGTCGGCAGGACGGCCTTCATGGTCGTGGAGGTAGGAGATCGGGGGACGGTCCGTCGGGAGCGCACGGGCGCGACGGAGAAGCTTGACGTCGCTCCGCGCCCGCACGCGGTGGAGCCCGCCCCACGGCAACCGCCGCCGAATGAGGCACAGGCTCCTCCCCGGGCCGCATCCGCCCGGCCGCCGGCGCCTCCCGGCGCGCCTCGCGAACGCGTCACAGGGCCGGCGACCGTGCTGCACGCCGAGCGGCGGATTCCCATCGCCGTCCCGGGTCTGGCGATCGGGCGGGCCCCCGACAACGACGTCGTCCTGGCCAACGACCGCGTGTCGCGCCACCACACTCGTGTCGACCTCGACGAGCGCGGCTACTACGTCACCGACTTGGCCTCCCGGAACGGCACCTATCTGAACGGCGAGCGCTTGCGCAGCGAAGGCCGATGGCTGGCGAGCGGGGACACCGTCACCGTCGGAGGGGAGCGCGTCCGGTTCCTGCGGGGCGAGGCAACACGTCCGGGGTACAACCGACCCCCGTCGCTCGTCGGCACCCAGAGCGTTCACTTCGAGGGCGAGCGGTTGACCCTGGGACGCGATCCCGCCAACGACGTGGTGCTCGAGGACCCCAACGTCTCGCGCTTCCACGCCGAGATCGTGGCGGGAGCCGAGGGCTTGGAGCTCCGCGACCTGGGCGCGCGCAACGGCACTCGCCTCGATGGCGCCCTCGTCGACCGGGCACCGCTCAAGCGTGGCGCGGAGATTGGCATCGGCCCGTTCCGGCTCGTCTGCGACGGTCGCTCGTTCGTGGCCCGCGACGATCGCGGTGCGCTTCGCCTCGATGCCAACGAGGTGGTTGTTCGCGTGAGCGGCAAGGAGATCCTCCACCGCAGCTCGTTCAGCGTGGAGCCCGGTGAGTTCGTCGCCATCATCGGTGAGAGCGGATCGGGCAAGACCACGCTGATCAAGACGCTCGCCGGCGTGATGCGCCCAACCCAGGGCGTGGTGACGGTCAACGGCGAGCCTGTCGCTGTTCGCCTTCCCGAGATCGGATACGTACCGCAGGACGAGATCGTCCATCCCAAGCTGACCGTGCGCGAGGCGCTGCGCTACGCCGCCCGGCTGCGCCTGCCCCCGGATTCGAGGCGCCCGGAGCTGGACGAGGCCGTGGGCAGGGTGCTCGACGAGCTCGCGCTGGTCGAGCACGCCGAGACCCGCGTCGAGTCGCTGTCGGGCGGTCAGCGCAAGCGCGCCGGCGTCGGCACGGAGCTTGTCAACCGACCCGGCTTGCTGTTCCTCGACGAGGCCACGACGGGTCTCGACCCCGGGCTCGAGCGCCGCATGATGCAGCTCATGCGAGACCTCGCGAACAACGGTCGCGCGGTGATCACCATCACCCATGCGACGAAGAACCTCATGCTCTGCGACAAGGTCGCGGTGATGGGCCGTGGCGGGAGCCTCTGCTTCTTCGGCCCGCCGCGGGAGGCCCTCGAGTTCTTCAGGACCGATGAGTACGACGGGATCTACCTCGCGTTGGAGGAGACGCCGGCCGACGAATGGCGGCGACAGTGGGAGCAGCTCGGAGAGGGGGCGCTCGTGGGCGAGGACGCCACGTCGAAGGAGCAGGTCGAGCCACCCGCGAGGATCGAGCGCCCGAATGCCGGGCGCGAGGTCCTGCCCCAAGCCCGCATCCTCGCCAGTCGCTACGGGCGGATCCTCCTGCGTGACCGTCGCAACCTCGCGATCCTGCTCGGACAGGTCCCCCTACTCGCGTTCGCGATCGCGGGGCTGTTCCCGGCCAACGTCCTCGAGACGCAGTCGCTGCGCCCGAACAAGGTCGCCCAACTGCTGTTCCTGCTCGTAACCGTGGCCATCTGGTTCGGCTCGATCGCCGCCGCCCGCGAGATCGTGAAGGAACGGGCGACGTTCACCCGCGAGACCGCGGTCGGGGTGCGCATCGGGGCCTACCTCCTGTCCAAGGCGACCCTCCTCTTCGCGCTCGTCGCGCTGCAGACGGTGGCGCTCTGCCTCATCGTCTTCGCGTTGCGACCGGGCGGGGGCAATGCCACCGTGCTGATCGTCGCCGTGGTGACGGGCTGGGTGGGTGTCGGCTTGGGGGTCCTCATCTCCGCGCTCGTCAACAGCGAGAACCAGGCGATGAGCTTCCTGCCACTCGCCCTCATCCCCCAGCTCCTCTTCGCCGGCCAGATCGTGCCCGTGCCCGACATGAGCGCGCCCGTCAAGGCTCTCTCGACGCTGGTCTTCGCGCGGTGGTCCTTCGAGGGCTTCGGCGCCGCCGCCCACCTGAGGACGCGGTTCCTCGCGAGCCCCCACACGATCAGGACGAACATCTTCGGCGACTCGTTCTTCGCGCTGTCCCCGGTGACGGCGCTGCTCGTCTTAGGGGGATTCCTGACCGTGCTCCTCGGCGCGGTGGCGTGGCGGCTGCGCGGTCGTCCCGGCTAGATCGGCGCAACACGGCGAGGCGGCGCCGTTTCAAGGCTCCCGGTCCCCTTTCACTCTCTTGGCGAGCGCAGCGAGACCCCGCCGGGACGGGGCGGGGTCTCGCACGGCGATCGGGTCCGGCCTCAGAAGGCGCGGAGGCCGCCTGCGCCACACTGGCCCAGGCCGGGGGTGAAGACCCCCACCCCGGAAGTGCTGACGAAGTAGTCCGAGACGAACCTCCCGGGCTGGATCTCGTCCCAGATGGGGGAGATCATGACCATCCCACCTCGAGCCTGGCACTGGATCGTCACCGGATCCCCGTTGCCCATCGAGCCCACCACCGGGTACTGGAGCCCCGGACCGGTGCGGATCAGCAGGCGGTTCGCGCCCGGCAGCCCGTAGACGTGAGGGCCGGCGGGGGGTGCGGGGGCCGGCGGAGCCGGCGGGGCGGGCGGCGCCGGCGGCGCTCCCGCCTGGCCCATCCGCCAGAACTGGACGCTCTCCCCGCTGCCGGGAGCGACCAGGCGGAAGGGATTGAGCACGTGGTGATGGACGCGCTCGGCGTAGCCCCAGTTCGAGTCGACGACGTCGAAGCTCCCGCCACCGAGGTTGCGCACCACGATCGCGGTGTGCATCCCGGAGCGGTACGTGTTGTCGCTGGAGGGGACGCTGATCTGGATGACGTCCCCCGGCTGGGCCTCGGCGGCGCTCACCTGGACACCGCCTTCGCGGGCGTAGGCACCGAAGTAGGTGTGCGCGCCGCCGATGTGGATGCGGCCTCCCGACGCCTGGGCGAGCACCTGGTTGACGAAGAGGTAGCACTGACCGCCCCGGCTGCCTTCGGCATGGCTCAGCGCAACATCGACGATGCGCTGGTTGGGGAAGTCGTTCGCCGGCGAGGCGAGCGCCAGGGGAGCGCACGCCAGCGCGGCGGCGAACGAGGCGACGATCGCCACGAGGAGAACGGCTCGGCGACGAAGCCGTTCGCCGCTGCGGGAAACGAACTGGACTGAGGACTGCGCGACCATGGGATTCCTCCTGTAGGAAGTCGTTGACGTGGTCGCGGTCAAGCTTCGGCGAGCGCGCGCCTCGCCGCTAGCCACCCAAGGGGGCCGATTCGCCACCCTGTGCGCGACCGCCCGAAGCTTGGGACGCCCTACTACCGGCGACTGCCGCGGAGCCGGTTCCCCGCGGCGACACAGAGCCGGTACGGTGCGAGGGAACCCGCGCTCGCGGCGCGGCCATCGGTCTCGGCCTGGCAGGCCGCACTCGGCGCGAGCCGCCCGTGCTGGTCGAGCTTGGCCATCGCGACGACGCAGAGATCGAACGCGCGGCGGTCTCGGTGCCCTGCGGCCGGTCGGGGCTCGGCGCGGCAGTAGCGCCCATAGAGCTCCCCCGCCACCGGGGAGCTCGCGCGCGCTCGATCGCTCTCCCGGCAGGTGAGGGGAGCAAGGGCGCACACCGAGCCCTGCGGCGCTCGCGTGACGGCGAAGCCATGCGTGAGCAGGGCTCCAACGAGCACCAGCGTCAGGCACAGCCCGACGAAGACCGCCCGCCCCCACCACGGCCCGGAGTGCAGGAGGCGGGCCGCTCGGGGCAAGAGCAGGGGCCGCGAAAGGTCGCCCTGTCCACGGCAGAGGAGGAGGGTGGCCACCGCGCTCAGCGGGAGCGTGAAGATCAGGTGGAGGAACACCGGGATCTGCGACGCGGAGCTGAACTCGAAGCGTTGCCGCGCGTCGACCACCGCCGCGAGGTCGTGGACGAGGGAGCGCCCCGCCGCGTTCGAGTGCGAGGAGGAGGCCGCTGCGATCAGGACGAGCGAGACGTAGGCCGCACCGAGGGCCAGGAGGCAGAGGCCCAGCAGGCCCAGGGTGTCCCGCCACAGCCAGTACAGGGGCTGGCGAACCGCCCACTCGCCTTCCTCGCGGCGAGCGTGCCACCTGATCGCCGCCACGACCCGTGAGGCGACGACGACGGCGACGACGCCGAGAAGAGCTGATTCGAGGACCGCCTTGATCTCGACCGGCATCGTGAAGGCCAGCGCCGCGACCACCGCCACAGCCGGAAGTGCCAGCCACCCGAATCGGTACTCGGCGGGGAGTCGGCGCCGGCGGCGGGCGACACGCGCGCGCGGCGGTGTGGCGCCCCGCCAGGCGCCCGGCGCCGCCAGCGGGCCCAGGGGCGGCCACGCCGGACCGGGTGGCGCGGCCGGGGGGCTAACCGGCCTGGCGACGTGCCCGGCCGGTTCATCACCGGGACGGCGCTCGGCGGTCGGGCTGGGCCCAGGCCCAGAGGTGGCCGACTCGGGCGTCGTCGTCGCTGGCGTCGTCTCGGCCGAGGCGGCCTCTCCCACGGCCACGCTGCCTCGAGGTCGGGGAAGCTCGCGGCGGTGGTAGGCGGCGAGAGCGGCCCGAGCGAGGTCTCCCGCCGAGGGGTAGCGGTCGTTCGGCGCCTTGGCCATTGCGCGGCTGACGACCTCGTCGAAGGCGGACGACGGGCCGCGCACGACGTCGCCGAGCCCGGGTGGGGCCTCGTGCACGTGAGCCCACATCTTGGCCACCGGGGTGTCGTGGCCATAGGGCACGCGTCCGCTCAGCGCGTGATAGAGGACGCACCCGAGGGCGTAGACGTCGGCGCGCGCGTCGAGTCGATCACCCCGAACCTGCTCGGGGGCCGCGTAGTCCGGCGTTCCCACGAACTGGCCCGAGACGGTGAAGCCGCTCTGTGCGGCGAACTTCGTCAAGCCGAAGTCGGTCAGGTAGACGTGCGGATCGTCGGCTGGCGGCATGAGCAGCACGTTCGCCGGCTTGACGTCACGATGGACGAGGCCGCGCGCGTGGGCGGCGTCCAGCGCGGCGGCGATCTGCACGACGATGCGCACGGCGAGGCGAGGCTCGAGCCCATCCCGACCGATGAGGACGTCCAGGTCGCTGCCCTCGACGTAGTCCATCGCGATGAAGAGGAGCTCGTCCTCCTCCCCCGCGTGGTGAATGGGGATCACGTTGGGGTGCCGGATGGAGGCCGCGAGCTTGGACTCCTGCTTGAAGCGCTCGCGGAAGCGCTCGTCCTGCGCGTGCTCCGGCGCGACCAGCTTGAGGGCGACCACTTGGTCGAGGAAGAGATGCGTCGCGCGGTACACGACCCCCATGCCGCCCCGACCGACGAGCTCGTCGAGGCGGAAGCCCGCGACCGTCGCACCGACGGATATTTCCCGCACCGCACCAGAGTATTGGGCGCGCCGGCAGGGGTGAAGGAACGATCGAGCGCACTCCATTTCCAGGTGCTAGCGTTCGCCGGGCTCCCGAGTGCGCTGAGAACCGGTCGCTCCGGGGGGCATGCGCGTGTCCGAACAGCTGACTCCGCCCGAAGACAGCGCCCTCGCGGCGGCGCACCTCGCGTCTGCACTGCGCTCGGGATGGCGACCGCCGCCGATCGAAGCAGCGATCCACCTGCTGCGCGGCGAGCACGCGGTCGCGGCGCACCCCATCAGCGTCTCGCAACACTACGGTCAGGCCGTCCAGTGGAGCCCGGGCGGCTTCCTCGCCCTGGGCAATCCGCTATGGACCGGCCTCAGCGCAGTGGGGACCGTCGCCTTCAACGTCGTGCAACGACAGCGTGCGCAGGAGCGAGCCAGGGTTCAGTGGCGGCTGCACGACCAGGGCATCCTCTACATGACGACGACGCGTCTGGCGTGCCAGCTCCAGCAGCAATGGGTCGACTTCGACTACGCGTCCATCCGCGCGTCGGGTCCCGATCTCGACGGCCTGGTGATCTGGTGCGAGGGCCAGCCCCCGACTAAGCTCCACCTGCCCTTCCCGGACTGGTACTACGTGCTCCTTCGCTTTCTGGCGCACGGCGAGGTCGTGGCCCCTCACCTCCCTCCCGAGTTCTGCCAGCGGGTGCTCGCCGCCGGCAAGCCGCTGCCCCCGGACCTGGCGCCGCCGTCGATGCCGCACTCGCCGTGAGGTGCACCGCGCGTCGTCGCGTCAACGTGCGGTGAGGAACTCTGCGACGCCCGGGCGGCGGTGAGACCGGGCGCGACGCCGAGCATGACGGCACATCGCCTGCCGGGGTTGGTCAAGAAGTCGACGCTCTCCGAAAGGAAGGGGCGACCTCTTGCCAGGCGACCGCCCACTCGGACACGTTCAACGAGCAGTTCCCTCTCGTGCTCGCCGACGCCGCCACCCAACCCTCGCATATCCGCAACGCACGGCAGATGACCCGCTCGCCCCGCACGCGGCAATACGCTGATGCTGGAGATCCACGCTGTCCCATGTGACCCATGGCCAATGACCTCCCAGTGCGTATCCGGTTCCGTCAGGTGGGTCGTTTACGGTCGGCCGGTCCCTCGGCCAGACTTCCCGCGCACGATCATGGATTTCCAGGAGCGGTTTGCGAGCGAGGACGCG